>Ga0116231_10001942_pt1 | contig 43090 bp, 21 predicted proteins | sample S1TSphgellanicum_2_FD_89695 | JGI IMG/M metagenome (GOLD analysis project Ga0116231, IMG submission 89695) | Host-associated microbial communities from peat moss isolated from Minnesota, USA - S1T2_Fd - Sphagnum magellanicum MG | ecosystem: Host-associated > Plants > Peat moss > Unclassified... | reverse complement strand
TTTTTTTGCTTCAGGCCAAATCCACCATTGTTGAGCAAGTATCCAATAATTGAGAACATTTCTCCAGCCTATAATATAATTTGGTTGAACATTATGTCTGTATGTCTGGCTATTTTTGCAAATAAATAAATAAAATAAAATAAAATAAAGAAAAATAAATTTATTCTAAATGGTCTCATAATTCATTATGTTAGAGGTTCTTTAAAAATCTATCAAAAAAAGCTGCATATATATTTATTGCTGAAATTTCATAAATTATTATTTTTATTGCCAAAGTAGCTTAAGGGATTTTGGCCTTATTGGCCCTTAGGTAATAAATAATAGGTCTATTTTTATATGAGGATTTTTGAAAGATGATATTTTTTTGGCTTGTGTTGAAACTTGAGATTAAGTTATAGAGTTATAATATCTTGAAGGATTTTTGGTTTCTTTTTGAGGATTGTTTGAAGATTACGTATAATTTTTGGCTATGGTGAAATATTTGAGTTTCCATAATTCTTCTTTCTTTTGCCTTAAGTACTTTTTTAAGTAAATGGCAAAGGCCATAGTGTGTGACCCACACCCCTTGTTTTTAAAATTTTTGTCATGTAGCTGAAGTGGAAATCATCCATAAGACAATTTAGCCAGATTTGGGGATTTTTAAAAAAAATTCAAGCTGATTTCTTGGCTACCTACTAGAACTTAATATATAATCTGACATTTAAATAAATAAAATTCAAAATAGTGTGAGTAGAAACCCAAAGAAAACATTTTCTAGCTCTTCTGAAGAAATTTTTTTTTGCCATTTGACAAAGCATCACCAAAAGATGAAAACAACAACAACAACAATGGGCCAAATATCATTGTTTTTTTTGTAGAAGGGGTATTAATGGAGACAAAAAATGGTGGCGACCAATGTCAAGGCATAGAATATGCATGTAGCCAATGAGACAAATGAACATACATCCAAGAGGGTTCATTTTTTTTTCGTTTTGGTTTAAAACATAGCTATGAGTATGTTTGCCATTTGCTCCTCACAACCTCAAAACAAGGGGTGTGTGTGTTACACTATGGCCTCATCATTTACATTAAAAAGTACCTTAAGGCAAAAGAATAATTATGGAAAGTCAAATATTTCACCATGCAAAAATATACGTGATCTTCCAAAAATCCTTTAAAAGAAACCAAAATCTTTCAAGATATTATAACTCTATAACTAATCTAAATAAAGAGGAGGCCCCTTTGGAGGACCCGTGTGTCCACCGGAACTGTCTTGCCTGGGAGAGGCATGCTCCCGGTTTAAAATAAATAAATACAGTTTAAAGAAACCGGGGGACTTTACAGTGTAGAAGGTCACGGGTACCCACTAGTAACTCTATAACTTAATCTCAAGTTTCAACACAAGCCAAAATATCATCTTTCAAAAATTCTCATATAAAAATAGGCCTATTTGTTACCTAGTATGGGCCAAAATCCCTTAAGCTACTATACTCTAGAATGAATCTAAACACAATATCCTTGCCTTGGTACACAAGGCCAAAAAATCTTCAAGTTCCCCTCTTGCCCACCCCACCCCCTCTCCACCAAGATTAACCAAGTTAACCTAGTAAAAACATGCCTAATTCTTAGAATGTAGCTTTTTGGGAACACTTTGGGTACAAGGTATAAACCCTAAACCCTAAACCCCTAAAAAATGTCCACTAGTTTTCAAGGCATTAGGATAAAACGAAGACCCCAATCCCCTAAGCAAACATTAAACAATAGCAAAGATTTTAATATGGCATAGTTTGTGATGCACCCTAACAATTAGGGTTGTGGACCTTGATGATTCGAACCTCATTGTTTATTAAGCTTGCCCTAGTTACCTGAACCCGGTTGGACCCCCTCTCCCCCCCCCACCCGTTGAAATTCACATGTCATTTTTTTTGGCTCGCTTGCCACAACCCAACCTCGCCCTTGGCTCTCCCAAAGACAATTAAGTTCCCCAAGGAAAAGATGTGTCCCCGGGGAAATGGGGCCAAGGAGAAGAGCTTAGTAAACAACAAGGTTCAGATCAGATCATTGGGGTTCGCAACTCTAACTATTAGGACACGTTGCAAAACACATTGTATTTAATTCATTGCTAGGTTCAATGTTTGCCAATCTTTTAAGGGCACAAGTTTGAAATGGAAATCCCCAAATCTTTTGGCTACTAAGAAGGTTAAAACAATCAAAAAAATCCATTCACATGGTGGACCTTCAAGAATCTAGAGGGGAGTACAAATGAATCTTCAATCACTAAAAAAGATTCAATTTTAAAAAACACGAGCATGTAAGGGTTAAAAAAAAGGGAAAAACTTTGTTCGAATTTGTCACATTTGTTTTTCTCTTTCTTTGGTTCAATGTTTTTTTAAGGAATATTTTAGGTAGCTTCTTGGCTACAAGCTTGTTTCTAATGTGGAATTTAGAGGCGAACAAATGGGCACTACAAAGTAAAATATTCGTGACAAAATGGAAAAGAAAAATGAAAATGTGGCATGCACATAGAAAAATCAACAAAAATTGTGGCTACAAGAATTATTTCCAAAGGGAATTGAACCCCAATCCAAATGGACCTTACCCATTGTAGCTAAAGATGGGCTTGCAAAAACATAGTTACTAGTTAATACATATGAAAAAGTGGAAAATGCATACATTGTCATCACAAAAAAGGAGATGAATGGAAAATATATGCAATGGAAAATTCATTTGACACATTACAATCCAACAAGAAAATCACAAAAAGGACAAAATGTAAAGGGGTTTAGAAATTCGGGTTTATGTTCCCAAAAAGAATTACTCCTTTGTTGCCTTTTGATTTTCTTTTAATTTCATGTTTTGATTGTAGCAACAAATGGGAAATTTTCCAAACTACAAAAAATTTGCACACTCATGCACAAAACCAAATCCAAATGTGTTATGAGTCAATTATTCAATTTGTTCTTTGTGAAGAATAAGGTAAAGAAACATTGTTCATTTTCAACACTCCCCAAAACTAAGTCCATAAATAATTCAACAAGCTTCAACCATTCTAAAAGCTTATGAAAAATAATCTAGTTGTTGGTCAACAATGCCCACATTTGTGAACATAAATTACAATTTGTTGGTGGCTTCATGGCTGCATCCACATTTGACATCATGGTGATCTTGAAAAAATATGTTTGTTTATCTAACAAAACCTCATCAAGAAGGGGGAAGAATGAAAACACATTTGACCCCTATGTGCTTCCCACAACAATAATGGGACTTGAGAATGTTGACTTGAGCTAAGAAATCATGTTTAGCTTTAGGTTGCAGCCAAAATTGGGGGTAGATAATGTCAATGGCATTCATGATTTCTTGTGATGGGAACCTTTGATCCAACTCCTCAATTAACCTTTGGGTAGCACTACTGCATTGTTTCTTCACCTCTTCCACAACCACAAGCCAATCAACTCTTGAAACCCAACTCAAAACCCCCATTTATGTGCAACATTTATATTACATATAAGTGTGACCAAAAAAACAGAAAGCAACATACTCAATCCTAGATGTGGGTTCAATAACCCACCCATAATGCAAGGCATCATTATTGTGTTCCACTATCTAAGAATTGACCAAAATATTTCAATCCATTCTTAGCTTGTTCATTGCAATACATGCAATATAAATCTCTTGCACAAATTTTCAAAGTAACAACAAAGTCACAAATAAAAACATCACGGACTTAAGCAAACTTGGACAAACTCTAAACACATTCAAACATGGGAATGATATAGGCCAAGCCTAGAAAAACCTTAATATCACATAACAACTCCAAGTTTGACCTGGTAAAATCATGGGCAACATGTTCTTCAAACATTTGTACCACCAAATTCTTGTATTCTATCAAGATTTTTTTGGCAAGAGAAAGCATGGGATCCAATGCGTCTTCACATTGTGAAGAATCTTCAATGTTATGCGCTTTAAAAACTCACCAAACTTGCATCTATCCAACTACCATTTAAAAGAAATATTATATATAATATGTGTACACAAATTGGAACCAAAATTCAATCTTAAACACAAGTGGCAATTTGGAAAGAGTATGGACTACAAGATTTGTATAATGGGCAACACAACGCACCCCAAGCATGAAGGGGCATGTTTCTTTCAGAGTTGAGTTGTAACAATTATTTTAGTACCTTGAAAAATTGAAACCCCATCTACACCAAAACCGATTAGATTGGAAGCTAGGTTAGTTTTTAAAAGGCCCCCAAATTGTAGCACATTTGCCACTATAACTTTTGTCAAACTGTCTGTAGTACCCCCACTTACCATTTGTTCCAATGTTAATAATATAGGGATCCATTTCCACCCTTGGACCACATAAACACATGAACATCAATCAACAATCGTCACCTCATCAACACTGATTGAAATGAACTTTGTTGTTTGAATAACAAATGTTGCTTAGCACAAGTTGATGCATGCATTCTACCATGGCCCATGCACTTGTGTCACTCTAATGATGCCATGAAATGTTGGGCATTTGGATAAAATCAAACAACTCCTTTATGCTTTCATAATTAGTAACTAGGTGGCCATGTTTGAGCAAATGATAAACTATCACAAATTACAAAAACAATCGTTTTCATTTAGTATGCAAACCAACTTCCATTTGGTCAAGAATAGAAGTTTTACCATGTTTTAAGGCATATTGCCTCTCATTATTTAGATGTTGGCTCATGGAACTCATCAAATTTTGGCATAAGGAGCTTTTCTTGATTCTCTACATTAGTGCAAATTTTACACCTAACCATTATCATCTTCCCATTTGCCCCTAACACTACCTTAGCCCAAGGTAGCTTGGCTACCCAAACATTTTGGAAAATGTAGATCAATTCCCATTTTGGTTCCCTAGGCTTCTTGGGCTTTGGAAGACAAAGGCTAGGATCTATGGTAACAAACACCTAACAATTTGGCCTAGATCCACAACATGAAGCAAATGTCATTTTCCACATACATCACATTCTTCCCTAGCACTTGTAGTGCTAAAAGATGAAGCATCACATGCCCCTATGGTCGTGGATCCAATAGCAAAGGGCTTGGGGACAGAAAGTTTGGAGATAAAAACAAGACCATTTGAAAAGAAATGCATGAACTTAAAGTTCATATGTGATTTCAATGGAGGCATGAGAATTTGAAGACAAAGAAATCCATTAAGGTTTTGAGAATGGGAAATGAATAGTGCACTTCCAAAATCATAGACCTTTTGAAAATAAACCTTTAGAATGTAGAGCGAGACTTTTGCATTTCATTCAAATGAAAACAAAACCTTGTTCATGCACCATCAAAACATAATTAAACCAGTTCAACTATAGAATCTTGATGAGTTACACTCACAAGTCACCTAAAAGTTTAAGCACCAACAAAATCCAAACTTGCAAAAGTTTTAAAAAACACATTATACCTTAGCATGTATGTCTTTGAATTTGCAACAATGTTGAAAATCTATCGTTTGTTGTTTACACATTACAACACAAAAGTATTTTAAAGACCAAATCACAATTTTGTAACTCCAAGATACTAGACTAGTTTAAAAAATCACAAAACTTACTAACAATTTGGCAACTACTCCAAACTTTGGATATCAAACATTAAAGGTTACAAGATGTTGACTACACACATACACTTAAAGTTTGACAAATGATAGTGGCGAGGAGCATCGAAACAAAGGCAAAAACAATGGTGATGGAATTAAATTCAAAATTCAAAAAGATGTGAATGGAGGTGAACAAGCATCAAATTGATGCAACCTTCCATCATTAAAGGATGAAAGCCAACATCCAACGGCCATCACATCTAGTCACAACTAGCCACAAAGGTCACTTATTGATGGAAACAATCACTTTTCAGAAGCCACTAGTGTAGAAAATTGGTGAAGAAGGGAAAAAAAATTGCCCTAAAATAAAGCAAGGAGGTTGAAAGGCTTGGGGGAAGTCGAAAATGTGTGAAATTGTGCCATTAAAAACATGATGCTTTGGGTTTTTTATGTTTCTCATTGAAATTGGCTCATTCATTTATTGTGTAATGTGCGCTGCTTTTTATAGCATCTTCACCACAATCCTTTACACAATGCTTGGAATATACATGTCACCATGCAAGATACAAAGTTTGAAAGCAAGAGGAAATGGAAGAATTTTTTGGCATATGAAAAGAAACAACTATGCTTCACATCTCCAAGGATTCAATTATCATAGTACAAAGGTGGCTTTAGCACATGTTTACCAAACATATATTTCATTTTGAAAGAAATATTTCTAAATGTTCCAAAAGATTCTTCAATTTCCTTCCCAAAAATATTTTTGAGAAAAGTAAAATTTGAAAAGTTGGGTATTTTTTAAAAGAATATAATTTGTGCCAAAGCCACCAAGATATTACAATCTAAAATTGGCCAAATCAAATATTTTAAGAACACATTGTTTCCCATCACAACAAAAATAAACCAATTAAGCCTATTATTCGTAGTGGAGAATGCTCGACTAAAAGCTTGGAAACAAAATGAGGCTTGATAAAACATATATGTTTCAAAAGCTACCATGTTGATCTTGTTTTGAATGAGAGTGGTAGTTTTTTAAAAAATGTTTTTTATATATAGCCATGAAATTATTCAAGTCCAAGCACTCATAAAATGCATCTTTTGGATTCATTCATTATTAATTGCTCCCAAAAAATGTGCTTCAATAATAAAACAAACAAGAGTGGAAAGCGGGAAAATCACACTCATGAACAGGTTGAGGCATTCACCTATAATAGATGTCATGTTTTCTTTAGTTGTTTTGAGGTTATTTATGCACATTGGGTAATTCCAATAAGAGCATGATCACAAGCCACAACATGCATTTGGAGGGATGCAAAACTTCACAACAATGGTGCTCATGAAAACTCTCCAAAAGGATTGTGATTTTCACACCAACAATATCTATTGTCATGTGATTGCTAATGAGCGTTTTTGTCAAAAGACATTTTTCACACAATAATTGTTGAAAAGGTTTGGATATTATTGATACAATATATATGCAAGGTATTTTTTGGAAATATTCTTATATGCATAATAGATAATGAGTATAAAAGGTTTACTAAAAGAAAATGATTGGCTTTAATTGATGAAGCAATTGTAATAATGATTAGTTTAAATAATGGCATTTAACTAGATTTTTGCTTTATTTTTCTCATGGGTGGACCTAGGGAGATAATTAACACTCTATGTTGGATGTGTTGATCATTGGTAGAGGTTCAAATAAGGGGGTGTTGTTCAATAAACTCTTAGATGGTGAATCCTAGATATAATCACACCCTTCATCACTAAGAATGGAAAAAATAATGTGTAAAAGCTTCATCTTTGACATCCTTTCTTGTACTTGTTTGATTCACCTATTAGGTAGTGAAAGGAAAAATCCAATGAGTTGAAAAAAATTATGTGTTTCATTATCATGTGGGTTTTCTTACTATCATACTTTCATTAGTGGGTCTCAAACTTGTTCTTATTTCAACAAAGATTAACACTATGGCATAAATGGAAATCAACACCAATTGTTAGGTGTACACATGGTTGACCTAAAATATTTGTTGATGAAATCAATGTTGATCCAAAAAATGATTTCATGGAGGTCATTTTGATTAGTCAAAATGCCCCATGAACCCTTGGTAAAAACATACATTAATCAGAATGGACAAGTCTAAAATAACTTGTCTAAAACAACACTTTGGTCAAGTTTGACAATGAGACAAAAAGACCAAAGGAAGGGTTTTCCAATCAAAAGGATTGTGATTTCTTTTAATGTGGTGACCACCTAGAGAAACATTGCCTCTATATAACAATTATAATGTCCCAAAAAAAATTGTTGGATCAAATATTCTCCCCAAAAGAAAGAAAGAAAAAATTACCTTATTGGATTTGGGGGGTTTTAGGGTTTGGTTTCATGGGTCCCCAATATAAAGACACTTCAATTTAAAATAAAAAACCAAATTTGCATTGAATGTAAAATGGTGATTTTTTGAAGAGGCAGCTTATAGCATTTGCAGAAAAACATGGCCTTTGGTTCAACCATATCACCATGAATGAAATGCCAACAAATGAAATGTTGATTCCAATGAAGTCCCAACTATGAGATTTCATTTTTCTTTGTGAGTAGTATTCATCATTAACAATGTTTTGTTGCAAGTTCACTTTCACTTTTGTTGTGAAGAAATTATGTTTTACTTTAAATTACAAAACTCTATCAAAGGTCTTCATGTTTTTTTCGTCTAAAACCTATAATTAAAATTATTTCTTGACAATCAATTTTGTTTTTCATTTGGAGCATCTAATTTTGCAATATAAATTTAGGAGCCACATGTTGCAATGAACTCAAGTGCAAAATGTGTTCATGCACATGATTTTTTTTAACACCATGTTATTTCATGAACCCATTTTATGAAGGAAAATGATAGATGACCTTTGAGGGTGAGATTTCAAGTCAATATGTCAAGGTGAGACCTTCACAATAATGGCCTCAATGGAAAGTCATGTGAAGTTTGTGATTTGACTTTTAGGGATTCTAATGAGTGTTTTTAAAAAGACATTTGGGGATACAATACTTACAGGTCAAGCTTTGGTGGTAGTAATAATTAAAAAGATATATCATTATGATGGTTATTATTGTGATGTGCTGAAGTATTGTTCACAAAGTCATTCTAGCTATGTACATTCAAAATATTAGACATCATGCATTTGATGATTTTTCTTTTGAAGACTTAGATCCTTCCTTTATCCAAGGTCAAATTCTCATCCTTGTTTACAATGTGACAATTGAATTTTCCTTTGAACTCTTGTTTGCATGGACCTTTGTTATGGTGAATGTGGATGGAACTTCTATTATATGTCAATTGATTGTTGGAATTTTGGCCATTTTTAAATGTCATAACCAAATAAACCCTCAATGGCCAAGATTGTATATTTGTTAAAGCCCTTTGGGAAATTGCAAGTATTATTGTGTTGGAATGTCTTTTAATGACAAGCCTAACAAAAGCTAAACTAATTGGTTATCTCAATAATTTGCCACCATTGGATTATGGTAATTGACCTAAGATACTTGAAAACATGGTTACCACTTAATATACATTTAGCTTGCACTCCTAAGTAATGCCAAGGACAAAATCTTTTGTTGTTGTGTCATTCTTGAATCATCATGCTTGAGGTGGGAAGTGTTATAATGTCCTAATTTCAATTTTTGTATCAAATTTTCTAATTAAAAATTTATTCACCTAAAATTGTTAAATACCCCCCAAAAAAAATTTCACTTGATTAATTATGTAAGTAAATTGTACATTCAAAATGGCAATTATGAAACTAGAAAACCTTTGTTGCTCAATCTTCTACCTCAAGGTTCTTCCATTTGAACAACCAAAGATTTATGTTTTTCATTTGTAAGGCTTGCATTTTGGGAAGCAAAATGTCCACTATGAATCAATCACTTGGGCCACATCTTGCTAACAACATTTCTTTGTGATAGATTAAAAATAACTACCATTTTCAGGTATTCATCTTCCCTTGATATGTACTATTACCATGTGTTTAATCGATTGCCACTACACATCATAAACATGTGGGTTGTTTCTATTTTAATCCTACAAAATAAGATCTTGTTCACCTTCCCACTCTATATTTTCTTTAGTTATGGCCTAGTGTGCTAATTTGTTTATGCAACTTTTCAATGCTAATGAACAATTTCTTTTCACATGACTTTTCACTATGTATCATTTGCAATTCTAGTGACATCAAACTATGTGCACCCAAACATTATTGACACATAGGTTGGATAAGGTGAAAGCATGATGTGGTGGACTAATTTTGGCAAATGCAAATTCCACACATAAGTACACAAATTTTGCAATCCTTATGTTAACCCTTTCACAATTCCAAGCTCTTGCATTACATTCATATTTGAAAGTTCATATTTTTTTCTAAAATGATTCAATCACCTTGATCTATAGTTTATTTTCTATTATATATAAAAGTACAATAATGGTTAATATCAGTATGAACTTTTGCTTTCACTTCACTTCATTTATCTTTTTATTTATAAATTGTAATTATGTCTAGGTAGCAAAATTGTTGGATGTTCATCATGCTTTAGGGCTTATTGAATGAAATCATTGGATTCACACCATTATTTAGATTGATAATACAAAAAGAAAATTCCTAGATAGTTTTTTCTAATTCTTTATTTTAATGTCCATTGTGGACTTTTAAAGATATTTCATTTTAGAGCACACATGTAGAAAATAAAATAAAATCTCTACTTTTGATTATCACATGCCATATATAATATGTTTGATCAATTCATATGATTTAAATTTAATTTTTTTCATTGAAAACAAAGTCCACATATTTTTTTACAAGACACATTTATAATTTTGAGAATCCAACAATATTATGCAACCTTCCAATTGCAAAAATGTTTTATGCATTTCATTACAAATAAATTTAACACACATATTTAAGTTTAAACCATAAAATGCAATTATCATGTAATCTTCAATTACAATTCATCATTAGTAGAACTAGTGTTTGTGATATCCATTTTGATATAGTGCATCGTGTCTTCACCCACCATTTTTTTGTCTATTTTCTGAGTCTTGTAAACTTCAACCATGATTTGTAGGTAGAAATGGTCAATATTTAAATGAAGAAATGGAAACCATCATCCAATTTTCATGTGTGTTCAATCAATCATTGATGATGATGTAAAAATATATTTTTCCATATGTAATGCATTAACTAGTGCTTAATTAAATTGTCACAACTAATGAATAATTAGGCATGCTTATTAATATTGTTGCTTGGTTATTTTGGTGGGTGAAAAAACCTTGGAATTTGCTTTATATGTTGCAAGAAATACCAAGACAATAGAATTTGATTTGATTTCCTTATGCTACATTTAGACCCAATGGTAAGTCAATGGTAACTTAATGTTATAGATGGCAAAGTTATTGTTGAATTCACCTATGTGATGTTATGTAGCACTAAAAGAAAATTGGCATCCATGTTAAGCAATGCTAAGGCATTGTTAACCTAATGTTAAGTAGATGGTAATTTAACATTAAATCTTCAAAATCTATTGATTTTGCATTGAAATGTAACAATGTTGAAATGGGTCATTTAAGTCAATGGTAAGTTAACACTTTAAAACAATGTTCATTCCCCTCCATTTCCTCCACAGTCCTTTGAATTGAAACCCCTTCTCCCCCTCCCTATCTTCTACAAGGTTCTCTTATTAATGCTTTACAAACACAAAAACTTTGTTCATGATTCAAGAACATAACAACTCTAATCAATAGGACATGGAGTTCTTCAACATAAGTCTCTCAAACTATGTGGAACAAGAGTTTACAAGTGAGGATGAAGCAAATAAGATCATGATGGAAAGGATATTTTGAACACATCACAAGAAAATGAAAGGAACATCCAAATTTTCCAAACAATAACATCAGGTGTGAATCATCATCATCAATAGGTACATTTTCTAAAATTTCAAACCCTAAAGTGACCTTAAACACTAGTAGGTTTTAATTGGGAGTCCTTGTATTAGGTAGCATCATGGTTAGTGATAGGTTAATAACAATTCCTTGTTATTGTCTTAGTGTTAAAAGTGTTAACATTTTAGATAGTATTGGATTACCCCCAAAAATCCATAGTGTTGGCCTTTTTTTAAGCAAATAATGATTTATCAACTCTTTGATAAATTGAAGTTATAACAACTTTCATTTTTTTCAAGTTTTGTAAGCATTAAATGTATAACCTTTTTTATGTGCACCACCCACAAAATTATTATCCCTTATTTAAAACATTTTTTGCTTTTATTTTGTGTCATTTCATTTTTAGTTTTGGTTAGTTTAAGGTCATCTCCTCCCACCAATTAAGGGGCCCTTGGGCACTTAATGGCTTGCTGCTTTCACATATGTTTCCATTTCATGGGTTGTTAGAATATAAAGATATCAACATTTTGGGATATTAATAGATATTCTAGCCAACCCTTCTAACCAAAGTTCCAATAACTATTGCATATGGCATTTAGTTAATCCTTTAGGCAAGTTTTATTATTATATATTAATATCACAACATTTCTTACACGTTAACATACATTTCTCTTGGCAATTGTGTGGCATAACCTAGTCTCGATTGAAAAAATTATCAGTTTGAAGTCACACATGGAAATGTCACCAAAAGGAACAAGAAATAAATGCATCCAAATGCAAAGCCTGATTGCCATAATCAAATTTTGTAAAATTGTAGAAATAAGGAACAACTAATATCATGAAAATGTCAATCCTATAATGTCCAAATACTTGTTAGTCATCTAATAAAATCTATGCTACAAGTTATCAAGGATCAACACACTCTTATGTCATTCCCATTGGGCCCATTGGTCATCTTTGTGTGGCAATTTCAATAGTTACCAAACTTGTCCCCTACTCATATGAAATTGTTTCCCATAGAAGCAAGATGGAACACATCCCCATACACAATAGCTCAAGATGTCAGACACAATGTGAAGCACAACACATGTCAATACATCACACAACTTAAAATTCCCAATTGACATGGGAAACAATGTTCCAAATAAAACATAGGTAAAATCAAACATATCCCTATACACAACAATTCAATAAGTTGGACAAATAAGAAGCAATGTTCCAAATAAAACATTAATGAAATTTCCTATGATAACCAAATTTCACTATAAAACAAAATCTCCCTTTGGATTTCCCAATGTGGTGGGTATTATCTTTATGAATAACAAAACCAAACTTTCTCCCACAAATTTTTTAAATCACCCAAACATATCACAAGTTGAATTGCCACTTTGATTGTTCTCAAAAACCCCTAGGGTGTTTCATCATTTTTTTGATTATGACCCCTAAAATTTGCTTCTAAATCTATATTCCTTTTTTTGAAGTTCATGGTGCAATGGAAATGAATATCTTAAAAAAAAAAACGATTCATGGTAAAAGGGCATTCTTTCCCAACCAACATAATATTGAAATTTTAAACTACAATTTATACCATCATGTGGTGCCAAAAAAAGTACAAAGACCAAAAACACAAACCAATTGAGAAGGAACTTAGCTGTGGTTTTTTCAATATTCCTACAACTTTGTCATATAATGTTTGCTTCATGTGTTCCATAATTCATGTCCTCCAAACCACAATGCAAAAACCATTCACACACATTGTAAATGAAGAATAATTAAACAATTCCAAACATTGAGTGCCATTGAAACCATAAATCACCATAACCATGTCACCCCACATAATTTGCAAGAAACAAAAAAAACACAAATGCAAAGAAAAATTGTCCACAAGCCCCCTTCCTCCCATCACCATCAACTATCTAAAGTTTATCACCTTCCAACACTTTTCGACTTTCATTGATTGATGTGATAATATTTCCATCCATTAGGGTTTCATCACCCTAATTTTGCATCACAAAAAAACCTAATGACCAACACCATGGGCATTAACTTTAATATTTGTCCCAATAGCAATTTCTAATGTCTAATGGATGTTCTCCTACACCACCTTGGGAAGGGCATGGTGACTTGTAGTTCATGGGGTTTTCTTGTTCTTTTTTTGTTCCTAACAGTCTACCTACATGTTTAGCCTCAAGGTTTTCTTTTTCCCCAAAGCTACATATGGAATTTTGGTCTATTACATTAGGTGTCACATTAGGGTGAGAGTTTTCAACCTTTCTTTAATTGGAAAAAAATTCACCAAAAAAATCATTTTCAAATTAAAATATTTTAAAAAACAAGTATTTTGGAGGGTTTGCATTGCCACAACTAAAAAAACTATGTAAAAATCACCATATTTGTATTTTTGATCTTCATTATGTAATCAAAAACATAAAACAATGATTTTTTTTAAAAAAAATTATCCAAAGTCTATAGTTTCAAACCATTCATGAAATTATAACATTATTTTGTGCACCCTACAAATGAATCTTCCAAATCTTTCCACTTCATTCCCTTCCCCCATGGACTTACATGGATATGAAAAGCCACATTAACTTTATATTTTCAAAAGCTCCACCTCCTTTACCATTACGTCGGCTTTGCATTGCTACATCTTAATAGTGACGATGAAATGATAAAAAAGAAACAAGGGTTTACATTTGAAAATTTTGTTATTTTCAAATATATATAGGATTCAAATTGTACAAAATACCGCCCAATTATCATCCAAGGGGAGACTTAATCAGCCACCCATGTTTTTAATTCATTGAAAATTTGGAAGCAATTAGGGTGGATAAACATTAAATCAGCTAAGCAAATGGGGATTAAATCCTTGAATTAAGTATTTAGGGGAGAAGTTTTTAATTGGAAATTAGCTTAATTTCAAAGAAAAAAAAATCTTAATCTCTTGAAATAATCTCAACATATTCAAATGAAATAACACATATTTACATTTGTATGAAATCACATGTAAACATGTGTATGAAATTGAAAAGACACAAAGGTTCCAAAACACATTGAAAAAATAAAGAAATTTGTTTTGCTTTCAATATCTTAGGATCCATAAAGACATTTTGAAACATTACAACTTGTGAAATGTTTTTTTAAAAAACATTCTGAGTTGAAGTCAACATATAATGAATTTGCAGTTTGGAATTGTCTTTTTGTAAAACCTATGACTATAGCCCATCCCACCTAAACCAACTATGATAAAATCATCATCATTGGAATTTTTATCTCTTTTTCACATACCTTTTGAAAACTTTTATTTCATAATGAAGTTAAATGATTATCAATTTAAAATTTAATGACTTAATTTAGCTAATAAACCTCCATCTTCTTATTATTACTCTTGCCTATTTCTCACAAACGCTTAGAAAAATTTCCTTTCAAAGTGAAGCTAAAGATAGCCTTTCACATTAAGAAATGATGATAAATTTAAAATAAAATTATCATAAAAAATTAAAATAAAATTATCCAAAAAATAAAATTTTAAGATAAATTTAACTTTGCCTTTACCTTTTAACAATTTTTGATGTGACAGTTGAGAATTATACCAAATTTTGGATTTTTCAAATTTTGGCCTCCACCAGGTATATGCCTATATACCCTGTCTAACCCATGGTGGGGGGTTTGGTCCAAGATCAAAGCATCATCCAACACTGGTTAAGACCCTATGATTTGTGTACCATTTTAATTTTAGCTATAGTAATGTGCAAATTAATGGATCAACTTATTGTGTGTGTTTTTTGGTGGGGGGGCAGGTGCTAGCCATCATGGGCACTGCAAATGATGAAACTACCATAGTGACACACTAAAACCCTTACAATATTAATTACTTTTAGGGCTGTGAGAAAATTTTAATTGCCCCAACCATTTCCGGGAAGACCTTTTGTGAGAAAATAATAAAATAATATCCTCACCATTGAGGAAAGCTTCTAGTCAGGTTTTTAAATTTTTTTTAATGGAATATTCTATCACAAATTTTCTTCGGTCAATTGGTTTGGTTCAACAATAGAAAACGACCAATTCCTTTTGCCAATTCTCTTGGTGGTCACAATATCCTATGTATTATATACTATAGTACCTTTGCCACTTCGACACATGTTTGTCAAAATAATTAATTAATTTTGAGGATTACATTTCAACAAATGATATATTCCATCACATTCTTTAGTTTCCTTTATTTTATTTTATTTTCTGAAATACATATATATATAAATATATAGTAAACTTCATGCTCTTACAAGAATAAGTAGAACATCACAAACCCAAAATTTGTTTTGAGTTTGCATCATTGTTCCACAAGATGTGGTTTTCAACAACTCAAGAACGCACAACTTTTCCACACTTGCAACATAGCAAGTGATTGCCCTAATAAAGAGAAAAATTAACGAGTTGCATTCATCATCAATAAGCATTGGATCTAATTTTTGGGTGGGTGTGGAAGTTTGTGGAGTGAAGTTTTGAGTTAGAATACCACCATTTATTTTTGGTGGCCAAAACACGAATGGGGAGTGAACTAGTTTGTCAACCTAGCAATCCCAATTGGCTACTTGAGCAGCACGAATTTATGGGTTAACCCCTAAGATAATCTTGGGAGTTGTTTGTATACCAACCTATTGAAGAATTAGTATACAAAATACATCTTGAGTTGGTGCATTTGTGATAGTAAAAAAAACCCAATGGTTTTCAATTTTCAACAATTTCCACAAATATCAATAATAATAATAATAATAATAGAAATTTGGCTAGACCTTTTGCTGAATTATTTTGTGCCCAAAACATACTTACGTTGTATGTAGGTAGGTACGATGGTATAATTCACAATTTGTGTCAATGTGTTTCCAATCCTTTACTTCCCATTTGGCACTTACTTACCAAGGACACCAAGAGTGATGATACCCAAATTGTCAACTTGTTCAAGAATATTTTGTCAGTGCCAAAGCACGTACATGTTCATCTGGTCTGGCAGCTCTGGATGGGAGAAGGACTCGTGGTCATCTTGCAAGTGGTTGTGGATTCAATTCCGTATTTGTTACATGGGTGAAGTGTTAGGGATGAGTACAAGTTTTTTGTCAGTACTAAACTTCTAAGCATCAGTGCCAAAGGGTCTGCTGGTGCCTGGGGAGATGGGACTCACATCGATTGTCATCGATGTGAGTCCCATCTTCCCCAAGTGGGATTATGAATTTCAATTCGGTTTTGGGTTGTCTAGGTAAACTTGTATAGGGATGAGTAGAGAGTTTAGGGTTTAGGGTTTAGCACACACCTTGAAATACCTTGATGATGGGCTACTAGCTCACTAAGGAGAAGCATTGAGTTATATAAACCTTTCTCGTATCTTGGTAAAAATAATGCATTGTTATTTCCTTTCTTTCTGCATAGACATAGGATTCGGCACAAGAGTTAGATCTGTATTTGTACTAACATGTCAGTTCTCAAATCATAATCTAACAACATCAAAAATACTACACTCAAGGAACAGTATCAACTGTTGTTGACTGCAATTTCGTAAGCAAATTGTACTCCATTTCTACGTGCGCGTTGTTGTACACTATGTATATAGTTTGGTAGGTACAATGTATATAGTAGGTACAATGTAGGTAATTGCATTGATTTCTTTGCAAACTGGGATCTAATAAGGATTTGATTTTTCTTGTCTCGTATGAAATTGCGAATTGTCTACATGTACATGAAGAGATTGTCATTAGTGCGGATACAAAATGATTACAAGATGTATAGAAAACATGTATGCAACAGATGAAAATGCTTGCGTTGTTGTTACCTCTCAAAGCTTGTCGGATTGCTTCAAAATGTAGATATATTCTGTATGTTGAGCAGTGTGCAACACAACCAATACTAAAATTGCAAAGTGGGTTTTTTGAGTTGGCACTCCAAGAGATAAAATTCAGAAGAATTTTGGGTTTCTTGAGTTGCTACTCCAAGAGATAAAATCCAGAAGAATTTTGGGTTTCTTAAGTTGGCACTCCAAGAGCTCAAATGCAGAAGAATTTTGGGGTTCTTGAGTTGGCACTCCAAGAGATAAAATTCAGAAGAATTTTGGGTTTCTTAAGTTGGTACTCCAAGAGATAAAATTCAGAAGAATTTTGGGTATCTCGAGTTGGGACTCCGAGAGATAAAATCCAGAAGAATTTTGGGTTTCTTTAAGTTGGCACTCCAAGAGATAAAATTCAGAAGAATTTTGGGGTTCTTGCGTTGACACTCCAAGAGATAAAATTCAGAAGAATTTTGGGTTTCTTGCGGTGGCACTCCCAGAGATAAAATTCAGAAGAATTCTTGGGCCTCTTGAGTTGGCACTCCAAGAGATAAAATTCAGAAGAATTTTGGGAGTTCTCACTCTGCAGATTATCAATGTGTGTGTGTGTGTGGGCCTCCATGTGTGTGTGTGTTAAGATGGTTGCAAATGTTAGGGAACTAGGGGGGACAATTCTAGGTCTTGGGTCTAGATCCTAGTCCCAAATTTTGTTCAATCAACCAATTGTTTTGCATATTGCAATCCACAGACAAATTCTAACTGTTCTCAACCTCAACTAATGTGAGGAAACAGAGTAAGAAATAGTGGAACATGAATGGAAACAAATTGGTGATTTGAGTACAGGAAGAAATTGCTCTTAGAGATTTTCAATATCATTTTGTTGACTAATAATGTCTCAGCACTCACAATTGAATACACATTTGGAATACATACATAACTAGAAACTGTGTTACAAATTTTACAATTGAAAAATTCCTCATAACATGTCCATCTTTCTTTCTCTATGGGGGAAAATTATTCCCTTAAGGAACCATATCTTGCAGGGGTGAAGATTGGTGGAGCTCTTTGAAAGCCCGTATATAATGCTAAGTCAAACCTCTTGCAATGCATTCGTGTACAGACACTAATAAGATCTATGCACTTGTCTAAAAGACATACATACATACCCACTACAACTCTGTTGCCCTTTGAATTATGGGCACAAGCAGGCACTCAATTACATCAACAAGAGTTCCATGGAAACGACAGTTGATGAGATGAAAGAAGGTGTGTTGTTGGCATCTCAGGAATTGAATCATGGTGGCAACTGCTGCCTTCAAGGATCCGAAGAGCAAAGTTAGTGAGAGGTCCACACTGATGATGAGGATCAAAATGCATCATACCATTTTTGCTCATGATCAGCCTGGAGCTTATTGCTTCAAGGTCTTTGGATCTAACCTAGTTGTCAGGGTAAAGGGACAGCTCTTCCTTCTCCTTCAAATATGTACCATTTCATGATCCAGACGCCAGACTGATGATCTCTATGTGTGTGTGGAAAGAAGGTGTCAGACTTGTCAAAAGCATTCATAGATTTATCGATTCGTACATCATTTGACAACTTCTGGAATCTGAAGCTTAATAAGGAATCACAAATTTCACTCCAAACAAATGGGTTTGTTTCTCTTGTCAGTCTTCAACTTTTGATTTGTCTCACATATTTTGGTTTTAACGGTCGTTACATACATACATACTCACCGAGGCCAACTTTAGACTAGTTCAAACATATAGTTGTTTTGAAGTAGGTTTTTGCAGAATCGACATAGCCACAAATTGTACAAACCTACAAATCCAAGGTCACATTGCCCCATAACCATGAACCCTTTTATTTTATGTCAGCCTTATTATTTGTGAGCAACTTGTCCTACAAGCAGCTCGAGCATTCTATCCTCTTCTTTCCATTTGTTCAAGGTTTGGCGTGCAAAAAAGCCCATGAAATTTGTATATTATGGTTGTGGGCTACTTGATGCTTGTGATCATGTATTTTGAGTTTTTATGATTGTTCATGGATTTTTTCATGATCTCTTTCACGTGTTGAGATCTATTTCTCTCACACAAAATTGACCTCCATTCTAGAATTTTTTTTTTAATGCACAACCAAGAAGATTTCATCCATTTGCGCCCATAACAACATTCATGTCCATAGTAATTTAGATGAAGTGCATGACTTGAATAGTGTGCACAAGAGATTGGAGCTATAAATCTACTCACGATAGAGGGCTCTCCAAAAGGGCCACCAAAGGACGATAATCGATTGTCTTCGATTGGCTAGTCACAATGATTGGCCCGTATGGTGACATTCAAGTGTTTCCCTCACTCAACAATATTTTAATATTTCATGTTTATGGATGAGGATGGGAAAATAACTTACAAACTTGTTTTGGATGTGGGAGATAGTATGTAGAAGCACATATGTGGGCGTAACATCAGCTTGTTAGTTAATAAGAACAGCTCCACCAGGGCTCAATATGTGGCCCTAAAAAAGAAAATTGGATGAAGAAAAGTCAAAACATGCTGCTCCACCAGGGCTCAATATGTGGCCCTAAAAAAGAAAATTGGATGAAGAAAAGTCAAAACATGCTGGTTTGGCTCAGCAAAATGGTTTTGGCCCAGCATTTTTGGACAGGATGTTGAGGCGGGTAATAGGCATAGCAAAGCCTAACACCTGCTGTTGATTGGCTACATAGTTTGATTGGTCGAGGTGAGTTACTATTAGGCCTGCTTTACATTAGGAGTCAGGGCCAATGTTCAACCCAAATCAAGCATTCCTATTGGTACAAAAGTTGAAATCAGCTCCAAGGGCTTTATACACTAGGGCTCAAGGCTGAAGTAGAACAAATCTTTTCAATCTGCCCAAAGTTACTAATAAATGCCGAACTTCATAGCCTTGTATTGGCCCCAAGGCTGGAAAAAGGATACCATGGAATTTGAGAGGCCAATTTGCAACCCTTGGGCCCAAAGATTCAGCATTTATTAATATCCTGACACCAATGTTCTAGCATTTTATTAGTAACTTGGGGCCAAACAACAAGCCAAAAATGCTCAAAGTTGGCCCCAATTTTTTTCGGCCTTGACTCCTAGTGTAAAATCGGGCCTTAGTCTCCCACCTGTTTGCAACCCATGTCTTAGTTTTATGGGTAGGGTTGGGAAAAAAAAGTAAATAACTATGGATAGCATGGATGGAATTATTCGACCATCCAAGAGGAACCACGGGCAGCTAGTACCAATGATTTTTTTTTTTTTGGAGAGAAATTCCAACCTTGTGCTACAAAAAAATTGGGGTAGTGACCATTCAATGGAAAAAAAAAAAAAAAAAAAAAACACAGATTTTTTTGCATTTTTTGGCCAAATACTGGATTTGGAAAAAGTTGTGTAGTAACTTAACATAAAACTTTCGTGGTTAATAGGTTTAGGTTATAAATGTCTAGCTTGGTGTTAGGGGACTTAATACTAGAGTCCTTAACACCAAGTGTGAATGCACCTTTAGAACTATAAGTCTAGGTAATAGGTCCTAGGTTGTAACTTGTAGCACCTAGCATCTAGCTAAGTTGTCATGAATTATAGTCAACAAAGGCTTTTCACTTTTCAATAAAGATTGTACAATGCACATTGCAAGGCTCGTGTCAACTCGCAAGTGTATTGTCTTGAACCCTATGTCTTGTGTGCACTTTGCATATTCTTTCATGTGTCCTTTGAGTTCAAACAATGAACCATTAAATTGTGAACATGGACTCAAAATCCAAAGTTGGGAATTTGTGATGACATGCGTGATTTTGAAATTGTGACGTCAAAGTTCATAAAATTTTGATGTTTTGTCTTTGAAATCTTGCAACAACTATTATTAAGCAATGGTGGTGGTGCAAAGTTTTTCAACAATGAAATATTCTTCATGGGAGAAAGTAATGAAAATTTGCAACAATGTACCATCATGAGCGAACACAACTTGTAACAACCTTTTAGTCATTCAAATTGTTGATGTCAAATGCACAAACAACAATTTGCACAATGTAAAAATGGCCATTACTCACAAAAAGGTAAGTTTATGAATGCTTAATGTTTGCATTAAAATCAAGATTCTAAAGTTCATTCGTAATTTGATGTTATTGTTCAAGCCTCAAAATTCAATGGTTGCATTAGGGTTCAAACTTCATAATGCAATTTGATGTTGCTACTTAGTGTTGGCATTAGGGACTAGATTCCATAGTGTTGCATCAAGGTCTAAAGTGTCAATGATTGTTTTAACACTTGAAAATTGAAAGCTAAGAATCATATGAATCACTTGTGTTGTATGCTTCAACCTATTTGAAGTTTGTGATTTGTGAATGCGCACTATAGTTGTTGGTTGTTGAGTTTTTTTTTTGTTGCACTTATGGGTTGTTATGCCCCCCCCCCATGCCTCCTCCCAATTTTTGTGTCAAAGGGATTTTGGGTTAAACCCTAAACCCTAAAACTATGGATGAACAATTAAAAATTGGTATTGATAAATATTTCAAAAAAAAATGCTTCCATTTTTATTTTATTTTTAATCTTTTGACAGAGGGCAAGCCATTTATTGACTTGAAATCAATCAAAGATCTTTTCAAATTCGTGAAAATAAAAAAATTCCTTTTAAGCATTATGGTGGCAATTATGGGCTAGGAATTGCAAAATCCATTTATGATGTGGTGTTGGAGAAAACCAAAAATATTGTTAAAAATTCTAAATTTTTGGTTATTTGTTGATGAGGTTTCAACTATTGACCATCAATTTTGGATATTTGTGCATGTGTATGTTGTGAAAGGATGGAAAAAAATGTTGATTTTATTAATTTTGGGGCCTTAGGAGGGTAGGAGCTAAAAGCTTATTTAAGGTCATCTTTTATGCATTGTTGAAGTTTGGAGGAATGACATAGGCTAACTTAGGGGAGAAAATGATCTAGTTTGGTGTGGATTATGTGGATATTGTCTAGGGCAAACACAAAGTTGTGTTTTCATAATTAAAAGATAGGGCAACACCTCATATGATTGGTGTTCATTGTGTTGCATGTAAATAAAATCTTGTAATTTAGATTATTTCATTTTCCCCCCATGGTCTCCAAGGTTGAAAGTCTATTACAAACAATATATTTATATTTTCAACAATCTTCTAGGCAAAAATTGAAACTTTGTAGAAGCTTACTAAGGCCTTAGAAACAAAATACTAATTTTTTTTCAAAATGTCAATATCTATTTGTTAAGCATGTTATCAGCAACAAATAAAATATTACAATAATATTGTGTTTTGGTTGTTTGCATGTTTCAAGAAGTAAGAACATTTGCTACAACCAAAATAAACTTGGAAAACCTTCTTGGCCTTGACATCATGTTGATTCTTTACATTTTTCAATGTTACTTTTTCACACCATGCATGTGATAATCAAATTTGTTTAAGTAAAGGAAACTTTTATTCTGATTTTGTGATTGTTGCGAAATTAACCCAAGTGGAATGCGATAAGATGTACATAGATCCTTTGGTGAAGTACTTGGATAACAACTTTATGTCATTCAACAAGGTTTATGATCAGATATTGGACCAAATTTAATTCTAACAGTGGACACACTAAGCATAAAAAGATGAGTTCTTAGCTTACTATTTTTTTGGTTTTAAATATTGGTTAAATATAAGACATATAGAAACAAGGACAATCAAGCCAATCTTTAAGGTTAATTGCATAAAATTTGCAAAAGGTTTGTCAATTAAATTAGTAATGCAATTCCTTAATCAATATCTTGTGAATACCTTGGGCATCATATATGCCCAATATTAAATACTGCTTATGTTAAAAATAATTTTCTTATGCATCTATCCATGTTTTTTGTTTTTGGAAAATTTTCGCAACTTGGTGACAAAAAAAAAAATTAGTGAATCCAACAAAAGGATTTCTGAGATTTAAATTTTTTTGCCATATCTTAACCAAAAAACCATAGAAGTTGCCATATTTAGATAATGTGTTATTGTAGGTAACTAGAACTAGGTAGGACTCCAAAAAAGATCTACTAGTCCACCAGGATAATCACCATTTATTGTTAATTAATGTTAAGGATCCTAGCCAATGCACCTATTTGAGGAATTTGAAAAAAAAAAATTGGCATCTATTTATTTTTAAATCTTATTTAGGTGTTTTTAACTAAGTGAAACCTAGTGGGGTCTTTGTACCCCCTTTGTTGAATTCTTAAACCTTAGACCTATATATTAATATGTTGAAAATAACCATGTTACACAAACTTTACAACAATTTTGGAGTTGGATAAAAATGCGAGGAATCTTGTCATTCAATTTTGGCATATTATTGAAACTTTTACAATGTTAAAACCATTAGAAGAAAATTTCCAAATTTAACCATTCTATTTGTGACTGCATGCAACTAAATATTTTTTTATGATTAGCTTTGGTCATTTTTGCAATTATTTGGTCAAATTTGGACATTTTGGGCCATTTTTGCGATCCTGCTACAACTATGTTATGATGATTGGTTTTTTCATCATATGGGATGAATGATTTTGATGATTATTTCCATTTTCAAATAAGTTTAAATGTCCCATTAGTCACAATAGTAACCAAAATTAATCACACCCTTAAAAGTGCATTAAGATATAATAGGGGTATATATTTATGGGTGTATTAAAGTGGTATTTATGGTATATTATACATATACTAAAGTTGTATTTAAAGACTATTTAAGATAAGTAGGTTGGTTGAAAGTTACCTACTATCTACCAATGTAAATAAGTAGGTAGGTAAGTTAAAAAGGTAAGTAGGTATGTTCATTAAATAGGTACATAGTTAATAAAATAGGCTTATGGTGGGTAGTTAGGTAGGTAGGTAGGCCTAAGTTAGGCAAGTAGGATCTTTTTATGAAGATTTTATTTTACATTGGGTTCAACCTCTAAAGTCAATCCTCTTTGATTCACTCATCCCAAATGGCATTTTCTTTTAAAATGTTAGTAATGCACATCTATTAATATAGTTTACAACATTGAAAAGGAGGACAAAGTATATGGGATATATGTTATAATTGCAATTCAATCATAAATTTCTTCTATCCAAAATCCATGTTGTTTGTGACTATGGCCACACATGATGTGCCCAACACAACTAGTCAGGGTTAAGTCATTAATGTCATCTATGACTAAAAATTATTCATAAGGACTAGTTGCAAAACTGCATTCTTTTCTAATGAACAAAAGATTTCAAAGTTTATTAATATGACTAAGTTGCATGTTGCCAACTTTTGGGGTTCATGGAAGGTGAACAAACTTTTAACACCCTTGGGTTTATGAGATTTAAGATTTGCAATCACCACATTGTGCAATTGGATTTGACTAGCTATATGCTTTCATAAAATTATATACATTATAAAATGTCTCATATTCACAACAAACTATACATTCATACAAGGATCAAAAGACCAAATATTGATGTGAATATTAACATTTTTTTTCAAGGGGGTTGTTGTTGGTAGGTCTGTAATCTTTGGGCATTTCATTTAATTCAATCATCTTTAACTTTGACCTTAAAGTTGACTTATGACTTATTGTTTGTAAGTCTAGCTTGTTATGCCATTTTGATGCTTTTGTTTACACTTGTGTCTCATAATTAATGGCATGAATATGTGTTATGCAAATGTCAACATGGTTGTGTAAGTTGTAATTTTTTGGGTTGTGAATTATGTGGGGTTGGATTTCAAAACTTGGGGTGGTTTTGTGCGGGGTGTGGTTAAGGAAAGACACTTGTGTTACAATGGGTAGATTTTTTCATAGGAAAATTGGGGTTTAATTCTTCTATCATTCCTATGTTGTTTTTGCTCTTATAATTGATCGTGTTGGCAAAATTTAATCACGTAATTTTTTATCCTACCACAAAAATAAGCATGTAATCTAAAATGTTCACCAAAATCTTGATGTGTCACATGATTAAATAATCACATTAAATCTTACTTACAAAACTAGCTCAACACACCATTTGATGTGGTTATATTAGATATTACATGTTTTTAAATTGGTTCAAATTTATTTCCTTTGTAATTGATAAATTCCCACTTGCAATTACCGCAATCTCCTATTCACACATGCCCTTGATACCCACATTAGTTACTTTCCAAAAACCAAAAATAAAAATAAAAATCACTTGCACCTACAGAAGGTTGAAGTTCATAGTCCACACATTCCTACATTTGCATTTGGGGCAATTTAACATTAGCATTTCATTGATTTCCATGCAACTACCAACTATTTTAACACCTTAATCTTCTTCACATTCATAGAAGGTATCCAAAGTTGGTTGAATTTTTCTAGGCCAAAACGTCCCCATCAACATATTTTTGATCGTCCAATATGTCATCATTCTCTAGCCTTATTACAAGGGGAAGATTTTCATTAAACCAATATCTCTTGCATTAGCTCCTCCCACATAATTCACACCCCCATTCCCTTCATTGATCTTGGTCTTGTTCCACATAATCTTCCAACCCCTTTGGCATCCTTTGCATGCCTTCATCATGGATCATATCTACCATAGTGAAGGCATCATGGATGGGTTCATTGATGTTTGCATTTGCATCCAATCCAATAGGAATACCTCCCCCTATGGACCTATTCCACGTACTTGCTAGGTGAAGCAAATTGACATTCCATTCCTCATCTAAAGATTCATATGGATCTCCATAAAACCCACCTAGAACAAATGTGATGCATTAAAAAATTATCCACCATTTGATTGATCAACTTTGATCAATTTTTTTTGGATTGACTACATTAAACCAAATTTGAAAATTCAACAATAGAATGAATGTGAAGCAATGTAGAAGTTAAAAAATTTGACGAGCTTGTAGAAGCCCAAAAATTTCCCATGCCATGTTGAATGAATGGAAGATCTATCAATTGATTATACATTGTAGCACAAAAGTCTAGGGACCTTTGAAAGCTTGTTTTACATATACAAATGTTTAGATAGAGAATTAATTTCAACAATTGATAAGCTAATGCAAGCCAAGAATATCCACAAAGTGAGTATGGTATAATATTAAAAAACACATGCAATATTTTGAAAGTTGCCTTGAGATGTTCAACACATAGATCTACCAATTTATTCATCACCAAAGCAAACATATTATTTAAACAGTGGGCTTATCCCAAGAATTTGGTAGCACCTAAATTTGTGAATTTGGAAAGAGGGCATAAGCATGGTAAAGTATGTTAAAAAGTATGTCCCAACAATAGTCACCATCGTAGTTATGCATAAACATGAAAAAACTTATTCAAAACCTCATTAAGTTTCATGAAACCATGGGGCCCTCCATTGAGTTTATGGTAAGTTACACATAAAGTTTGAAGATTTTTAATTTAAGAAAAAAGGATGAAAATTATGTTTTAAATCAGTTAGTTTTTCAAGGTTTCCAACATATTTTTAAATTAAAACTTTGATAGATTATGATTATAATATGAAAAAATCAAAAATACATTAATGCATATTAAGGCTCTATCAATTTGAAGATATAAAAAATCCAATTAAAGTGGTAGTTTCATATATTTGAAACCCTATTTTGTAAAAGTGGGACAAATATTTTGATGTATTTATTTTTAAAATTTATTAAATTTTTTATTAAAACATGTGGTTCCTTAATATTATGCAATAAAAATCAAAGAACTTCAAGTTTTATTGACCATTGAAATAAATAATATTCATAAGTTCAATATATCAAAGCTTAAATATTTATAAACATTATCCCCCCCCACCAAAAGGTGGCATACTACTTGAGCCCATGAAGAACCCACAAAATAGTGATAACAAAATAAGATTAAAAATCTAAGGGCTGTTAGAAGATGCTTAAAAATATGTATCCACATTTTTAAAAATAGTTGCAATTTTGCATATGGATATGGATATCCAATGCAAGTTCAACCTAATCATCACAAATCTCAAAATAAAATTAGAATATTATAATTTGATGAATTATTGGGGCAAACTCATGCTTGGGTGGTACCACTAAGAACATCACATCCCAAATTTATTAGACCCGTTCAACTTTTTTATAACATCGGATTCACTTAAAGTAGGTTTCTTATTTCAAATTTTATATTAAAATATTACCCAAATCATGGAGAATTTGAAACTTTAAATGGATGTTAAAAAAAAATGTTTTAATATTCCAAATGAATGGTCAAGGCAAAAGTTTCATGAAAAAAACAGTTTGGGTTTTTTTGTTCATGAACACAAAAAAAACATGTTTTTTATTCTTTTTTAATGCCTTTAATTTTTAGGAAGCCCTGAGATGGTCCTTTTCTAAATTTGATTAATATATAACTTGGATTGAAGCAATCATAAGTTTTTGAGCAAATTTTTTAAGTCAAGACAAGGAGGTTTTGAAACACCATTACACCCATGTTTACAAATTTATCATAATCCTCAAATTTTTTAATAAAAAATTTGAGTCATATCCTAATGATTATGATTGATAAACCCAAAAAAATTACAATGGTGCAACTTAACATTTAATGATAAGGGGTTAAGAATCTCAAAAACACATGTCAAGAAACATTTTAGGAACACAAGTTTCTTAATTGTTTAATATATGTAAGAATTTACAATTTTTTCCATAATACATATAGGTGGGGAATGCAAAACCCATGTGGTGCAAGTCAATAGTAAAAATCACAGTTTACAATTATTAAATTAAACTAAGTCCACCTTTCCTTGAATTTTGGTGAGGCTGTTTCTAGTGGTACCACCCAAGGATGGGTTTGCCCATTACAAACATGGAGAATTGTGTTAGCTAATAAATTACAACTATTGATAAAGAAACAAAAAAAATCTTTAAGGATTTTCAAACATGGAAACAAAGGCCACAATTTTTTCTTTGATAAATCAACATAATCATATGTGAAAAACGAAGGTTTGAAACAAAAATAAAAGCAACCCTAGAAGCAAAAGCATTTTGGGCATTTAGATCATTGATGAAAGCTATTATAACCCCAGAGAATATTTTATGGATAATAACAAACAAAGGTACAAACAAGGGATCCTCAATTACTAGTAAACATGGATAATTAAATGTGTTTTTCACAACATGCTTTGAATAGAAATCTAAACATAGATCATAACTATGAAGAGGGAGAATGAATGTTAGTTTTGAACATATGTCCAAAAAGTCCAAAAAGTCATTACAACATCTCAAAAGGACACAACTTTGAGAAACTAGTTCAATATGTCCAAATTTATTTAAACTAATTAAATGTATTGAAAACGGATGAAATAAACATCTTAAATAAAAAGAAAACTTAAGCTATTGCAATTCATTATAATGCAAAAAAAAGAATAGTATATGTGAAAATGATAATGATGGGAAGCTTGAAAAATAAATAGGTTCATAAAAACATCTTTAAACATTGAGTGAAAACACAAAAGCATGACCTGCCTAAGGTGCAACTAATATTTAATTATACATGTTTTTAAATGTCAACTTAAGTTAATATTGAAAATGTTTATGTATAATGATGTTTCTTATTTATTATGGAAATGTCGAAATAAATATGAAAATTATGAAATGAATATAGAGTACCCAAAAATAATTTTAAAACAACAAAATTAGTGTTTTCTTTACTTATAATAAAAAATTAAAAAATACACAAATTTATATGGTATAATGCACCTCGACATTTGAAATCATAATAATTAAAATAATTTTCATATAAGCTTTTAAATCATGGATTTTATAATATTTTCCTCAAATAACCATTTTTATTACTCAACTTGATTAACTCACACATCTTTTTTAACCACATCATGAAGGAGGTGGATGTGGGTCGTGTTTTTATGTTTGCAACCCATTTCACTCTTTAGAAAAAATCATACATTATAAGGAATTGTATAAAAAATATATTGGACAACTTTTTCTTAAGAAATTATGACCATTCGTCATATATATCGAAAAAAAAGGTTAGGAAAATACATACCATTGTTTGTACAACCTTTTTCCAAATACCACTTTTATTTGTTCACCTTACAACAAATTCACATAAATGATAATCCTTGATCCTAATGTACATAATTACCAACACTTTAAATTTTGCAAAATTATTCAAACTCACCAAAGTGGGCATGGTTTTTAGGGAAGGAATGGCACCTAGATGATCTTCACCTCCCTCCATTAGTGTTCGAATGTCTTGTTGATCATCCAATGTTTGCATGTTTCCCCACCCACATTGTAGTTGTTTTTTGTTCCTTTAATAGGTTTGCCTTCTTGTCGATTTCTTCCATTGTCACATATTCCATTGGTCAAATCTCCTTTATAAATCAACTTGTTGTTGTGGCAACAATGTGTGTGTTCTCTTCTTGGACCCACTTCTTTTGAACTTATAGTGATTTTTTCCCCATGGTGTCAATTGTAAAAACGTCCTTCAAAATACAACTATTTTATTCTATTCAAGCCCTTACTTTGTGTCTACAACAATAGAAGTGCAGGAAAAACCCTTGTGTATTTTGCTTCATCACCTATTCAATGAGAAGTTTGATATTAATGGAGATTGATTTGGCATGTAAAATAAGTGTTACAAATCACCTTGTGCATTATGTGGAAGTGACATTCACATTTGATTTAAGTTATTTTTTCCTCATGTTGTGGTTACTACCTTATAGCTTAGAATCATTGTGCTAATCAATTTTTATTTTCACCTCATTTTAAATGATGCACCCCCAAATTCCTTGAAAGATTCAAATGTGAGTCTGAAGGTGAAAATAACAAAAGAAGAAGGAATTGGGGTATGTTCTTTAACTCGCAACACTTCAGGGGTAAAGGGGTGTGCTAAAGCTTCGGGATAGGGACTAGAACGAATGATAAGCAGGTCAATTATTCACATGGATTTGCACAAACCAAACAACAAATTGGTCAGTGCATAATTTGATCACTTTTTGTGCACGAATGAATCACATGCATACACAAACTCACAAGACTCACCATGATCTGGACTTGGGAAAACCATCACCTTCTTTCGTATGATATTCCCTGTGATCAGCCATGGAAATAACATCCAAATGTCATTTTTTCTCCGGAATCCCAAGTTGGGAGTCTCAAAATTCCCAAAATTAGAACTTCTGACATTTTGGAGGCCCGTAATTTCTTATGTAAACCTTTGATTAAGGTGAGGTATGAAGCAAAGTTATAGTTCTTGTCAAAAACTTTCGAACAATATGTGGCACGCCACCTGCATGCAAATAAGTCAAGTCAATTCCTAAATTTTAATGGTTAAGGAATCAAATTGACAATTTGATTCCTCACCACTCTTTCGGCCATAACTTGTGTTTTAAATATTCAAATGGGTCATGTAAATCAATTTTAGACATTTAAGTTTTAAGAACTTTCCAATAATATAAGGAACTTTTCAATCCAATGAGTTTTAACCCATGTAATCATTTTAAAAATATTTGCAATTATATAAGGTTTCCAACTTCTAAAGTTAAAATCCACTTGGGAGTGTGTGGGTTCATTCTCTCACACTCTTGGGAATGTGAATATAACTCTTGAATTGCACTCTTGGCCCACACCTTTCCATGCCTTTGCTTTGGTCATGAGCTCAAGGTTAGGGTCATGACATTAAACTTTAGACATATTGTGTCTTGTGACTAGCTTTAACAATATTATTTCTGAAATTTCAAATCATACGAATCACCAATATTCATGAGATTGAAAATTCATTTTAATAGTTCATGGAGTCATTATTTACCCTTTACACATCGATAATTTTGGTCACTACATAAAATCATGTTTATTTAATTTCCTACATTTATGAACTTGTCTTTTCATCATCAATTTCATTACATGTTTGGACATATTTTTTAACATCTAAAAATTACACATCATAGAAAAATACATTGTAAACACGTTTAATTTTTTTAAAAAAAATTTGTGGCATTAAAAGTTTGGCAAAATTTATGATAATTTTTTTAAAATCCAATTATATATATATAATAAATATTAAATATAACAAACATTTTAAATAATTAGTTTTTCTATTGATGATTTTATAACTTACATTATTGAATTAAAATTTTAAGTATTTTATCAAATAATCAATGTTTAACACTTCTATTAATTGTAAGCACATTTATGAGATTTATCGTAAATATTTCCAAACCTACAAAAAAGATAAATCCTAAATTTGAAATTGTATAAGTTAAATTTTCTTTTTTTATATATTAAACCTAAGGAGGTCTTCTTTAAGAAATGATGTCACAAGTTTTATTTTATGTTTCATTAGGTCCTATTGTGTGATTATGATTCCCAAATGATGTGTTGGATATGTTGTGTTTCACTCCTTTACATCCCCACATGTATTTTTTTATTGGAAATTCACAACATTCAAAAGATTGTAAATATCTCATGAGTAACCATATTATTGACCAACTTTCCTTCATTAGCCAATTCATGAATTAAGATTTAAAACATGTAATGATATTATTTATCCAAAAATTGTTGGGACCATGGTCCATTAATTGAAAAGTAATTTATTGGACGAAAATTAATAAGCATACAAAAGGTTGTGGACCTAAGTTGAACCCTTAAAATGGATGAAAAATCAAATAGGTAATGACAATGAAAAAATAATCATTAAAAGTCTCTTAATGGTTTTTTCATTGGGAGACCATGTAATTAAAAGTTATGAATATTGGTTGACATAATTTATTGGGAGACCACAAAGCCTTAATTTGTGATTGTTTCACACAATTTAGTGTGGTGTGATGGATCCTTAATGCTACATATGAACAAAAGTCATTTTGGGATTTTCATGTTTCAAGGCCTTTGGGTCCCAAGACGTTCATCCATTTTGTTTTACATGGTCGATAGCTATTCAATTCTAATGTGAATCAACCCTAATTGGGTGTACACACTTCATCGTATATTATTTATAGTTCAATGAGTATATTGAATTAGTGTTGAAAGTTTAAATAATTTTAAATACCCATTTATAATTTCCTACCCAATGATCTACATCCCCTATGGTGCCATTGTTAACAATTTGGATCCAAGTTGGATATAGCTATTAATAGTCATTAATGGCTAGTATTTGTACCATTTTTTTCATAATCTAATTTTTCCCTTGCTAAGATATCTTAACATTATACTAAACCCAAACTTATTTCAACCACTAGATTATATTTGAATTTGCAAACTCTAAGCAATGTTGTTGAATCTTAGTGACTAGCTTCAATTATCAAGTATTCAATGAATATCTTGCACACATATAAGAAAATGCAAGGATTTCTTGCAATTAATATTTCTATGTTCATCCATGCACAATTCAATTAATGACATTCACACCATATTGAACCCATGGAAACATATGTGTGGGTACATGCAAAATGTTTGTCAAAGTGGTATTTATTTTGCAAATATTATACATTGTTTTTTGCAAACTAAAGCTTTGTAATTCTAATCTTTAAACTCTTTTGTTGACACCTTTTCTCATGGAATATAAAAATTAAACCATGTCACATGTTTGCTTCACTTCCATAGTGCCATATTGTATCACTTAGGAGGATGCCGATTGTCCCCCACTTTTGAAATCTCCAATAATTGTGATCAACAAGAAATTTCAAACATTGAAGTGTTTACTTTTGAAATTTCTTTCATGTTAGAATTACATAGCATTCTTGTTGCTACATAGATTGTAAGATCAAATGGCCAAACATGTGGATGAAAACAAGTTCAAACATGGAAAAAACCATGTTAAATCCTTATGACATGTGATGTTGTTGTACATTTTTTTATGCATTGCCATGTGAAAATCATGATAATCATGGGAAGTTGTGCTAATTCACTTATATAAATCTTTAAAAATTCAAATTAACACTATGCCAAAATGTGGTTTCTATGACTAAGACATATTGCGACTATTGACCAAAATAATCATGTAGTTGTAAGTGGACTTGAGTCATAGTCATTTTGATGGCTATAGTCATAACCATGAGTCTATGACTACAAATATGATAATGACTACTGTAACCATATTAAAGTTATTACTTAACCTTGTCTCAACAAGTTTAAAAAAAAATTGAAATACATATCAACATGGTCAAATTTGTATTAGAAGCCTAACATAGCTTAATTTACCTTAATTTAATATAATTTAAATAATTCCTAGTTTAATATATTAAAATTTAGTTTAGTATGAATTAATCTAAACCTAGTTTAATTTAAATTAATTTAGTTTAGTTTAATCCAATCTTAATTTAACCTACTTAAGGTTAATTCACCCTAAGTAGCTTAATTTATCTTAAATAACTTAATTTATTCAAAATAATTTTATATTTTAGCTTATCTAACATATTTTAACATATGAAAGTTAATTTAGTTCAGTTTAACCAAATGTAACCAACTTTAAAAACATTTAAATTTTGCCAAGTTTAGCCACATTTATATTAATTAATTGAATTTACCCTAGTTGGCCTTTATTTTAGCAAAATACATTTAAAAACTTTATTTGCTAGAAAATTTCAAATTTAGCCAAGTTTAATTCACCATGTTCAGCTTAAGTGCATTCACGTAATGTGATTTCACCAATTTTAACCAAATTTAACTTTAATATTGAAGTTTAACAAAGATGTTTTAATTTATCCAAGTTTAGCTTAATTTATTAAAATTTATCCAAATACATAAATAAATTTAACATACATTTTAAGTTTTAGCCAAATTTATTCAATTTTTAAAAAATTCAAAATTAATAAAAAAAATTGTTAGGTTTAACCAAATTTAGCCAAAATCATTTAATTTAGAAAAAATTATCTTCATTTAACCAAGCTTAACCAAGTTTTAACCAAGTTTATCAAAATATAAGAAAATTTATCCTATTTTAGCTAGAATAACCTACTTTAGCCTCATTTATATTACTTTAACCAAAATTAAACAAAATTAATGAACTTTAGCTTAGTTTAGCAAAATTTAATTTAAATATCCTATTTTAATAACAAAAATAACACAATTAAAAAAAATTCATGTTATTTAAAACAAATTTATCTATGGGTTTAGGATTCATAAATTCATAAATATATAAAATGACTTTTTAGAATAATATGATTAAATATAAATTGCAAATTTTAAAATCATAATTTTATTACAAGATATTTTTTGTATTATGTATATATTTAAAAAATATTTCAATAAATATTTATATACATATAACATTGCATATGTATGTGTATATAATGTGTTAAATGTGTATATGTTGATAAAATTAAATTTATAAAAAAATGAAATAATGAAAAACCAATATAATCATAATGTTATGTTAGGTGGTTGGATTATAATAAATATAATAAAATTAATTGGTAAATACATATATTTTTGTAAATATCAATTCTATTATTTAACTTACAATATACAAAAAATAAATATAAATTTTGAATTAATATATGATCATTAAATTAAATGATATAATGAAAATTAAATATTGAATATACATGTATATATATGTATACATATATTATAATATGTGTATATTATATACATATGATACATTATATATATACATATAATATATTAATAATATCATATTGTATTAATATTTCAGAATTAAAAAATAAATTAAAAATATCAATGTTTATATTCAAATTATACATATATGTATTAAAGTTTATCATGTATTGAAACATAATGGATATGTTAAAAATTCCAAAATTCCAAAATGATTTCCTATGTACAAAATTTGTTGTTTGAATTTTTAATTGGTCCACATATGTAGATTATGCTCCAAATTTAAATTATTCATATTCATATTTTCATTTAAGTAAGTGTTGGAAAAGAAATTAAATATTTGTATTTTATATTTTTATACATTCAAACATTAGAACATGATAAAGGTTTATGTGACAACATCATGTCACATGTAATGTGGTAGGTGGATGGCAAAGGCCTTGGACGAAGTCGAAGGATTAATACTTGTTCTCACCATGTTGACCAATTTGACCATGTTGATTATAGTCAACGTTGATGTATGTTGACCAACAATATGTATAATGATATATGTTGATTATGTTGACTAATGGTATGTATAATAAAATATAATACCATCATGTTTTATATTGTATATAAAATTTATATGATTTGTGTACAAACCATATGTATACAATATATAAATAATTAAGATTAATTTAAATGAATAAATATAAATAAATATATTATGTACAAAAATATATTATATATTATATATAAAAATAATATTCTATAGTCATAGGTGCAGTCACAATGATGGTTACAATTGTGATCATCTTAGCAACTAGTGGCATTTACAACGTGATAATTTGGATTACAAAGTCATGTAATTGTAAATGTAGTTGTAAATGCCACATTTTGGTGTTGTGTAAGAAATTATTTAAATGTCCAATGATACTAATAGGAGCCACCTTGGGCATAACCCTTTTTTAACATGCTTCCAAGGCTAACAAATTAAAGTAATGTTCAAATTGTGTTGTAAATTATGTACACCCACCTTTTTAATATATGAATTTAATATCAAGATAAGTTTGAAAGTAATCCAATAAATATTAAATGCATTTTAACGCATTAAAAGTTTGCAACTAATGTTTTTCATGTTTAGAAAACATAGTGAAATAATGTAAAAATTTGTCTAAATAATATTTTAACCTTTTTTTTTTTACATTGTCAAAATGTGATTTAAGAAGCATCAATGGCTTTCATTAACATTGTTGTTGGACCCTTAATTAAGGATTTTTGAACTTCAACAACTTTGTCAAATGTAAACAATTTTGTAAATGATTATGTTAAGAATTTTTTTAATAAATTGTTTTTTATGGTAAGGAAATTGAGATTCAATGTTTAAAAAGTGTGGACTTTGAAATTTCAAAATATTTTTCCTTGAATATCAAATTTTCAAAAAAAATACCATGTGTAAATGGAATGTGATGTTCATGTGATACAAAAAAAGTTATTTATAATATAATATTTTAAGCCTTAAAATAATTAAAATATTTTAGTATGATTTGAATTTGCAATCATTGTTTTCAAAATGAAATTTAGAATATAACAATATATATATTCAACAATGATTAACACAAAAAATTATATGTTGGGGAAACTACTAGTATTTGTAATAATAAATTGCAAAAAAATTCATTCAAATTTTCTTTTTTAATATGAATTATATTTTCAAGCAAACACATTGGCTTATAATTTGAACATGGTTGGACCCATGTGAATACCTCCTCCACATGAAAAAAATGCATAAGGAAACAATGTATGGTTATTGTCAGGTGGTAGATACATAATTTAGGGTGCAATCATGGTAACACATACCACAACAACTGTAAACAATGTTTGGTTTTTCATGTTTTAACATTTAAGAAAATATTAATGGTGTAATTTTTTAATGTGTTTACACGATAATGTTTGTAATATATTATGAAAACATGTGGTATGATCTAGAATGAATTCAACAAGGATAAAATACTCAAAAACATTCGTTAATCATTATAACTAGTGCTTTAAAATCAATATAAGGACTTTTATTTTTAAGGAGATTCTTGAAATGTAATATTTTTGGGGAGATTCTTTGAACATATCTTTACATGATAGTATAATGCAACATTTTGTTATGTCATAATTTTTTTTTAATGATTTTTTTCATCTTACAAATGGGGATATTTGGAAATATTATAAAATAAACATTCAGCTAAATGGGTGGGTCTGGCTTGTGTTAGCATGGAATCACCTTCTATGGTTTTTTTTGTTCTATTTTTCCATAGGGAATTTTTTCACATTCACTTGAAATAGTGCCCTTTTTCATAACTTGTTAGTTGAATGTTTTTGGCCTTCACCCAATATTCTATCAACAAGCCCAAATGATATTTTAAAACTTAATATTCAAATTATAGATAAATCAACCAATGCACATTATTTTGCAAGGACTATTGTTGAAGTAATTAAGCTTCACAATGTGTTGGATGTGTTCCAAAAATTGGAAGAAGTCCCAAGGTGTTTTAATGAAATTTGTGACATTGATCTTTTGATTAGATTGCATGTTAATTTATGCCATTTTTATTTATGGAATTCAATGGCAACATTGTTTTTCAATTACCACAATATCCTCACAAGAGGGCAAGTGAAGTGCATTTTTGGGCATGGATCACAAGTATGATGGCCATGATAAGGCATCCACTAAAACATCAAACATAAAAAGTGACCATAGTTTCATTTTCCATATGCAACATATGTGCTTGTAATTTGGTTTGTCTTAATAATGGATGTGCATACATGAAACACAATGGGCACCCAAATTGTACACATTGGAATGGGCAAGTTGTGAATCTTCCCTTTGTGGGTTTCATGGAGGCCTTGGACTTCTTTGTTATTTGTGTGCATTGTAATATGAAACATTGTATTGCACTTGTTTTGCAAAGATGTATTACATGTCCCACAAAAGAAATTATATGACTAGGGCATGTTTACACATCAAGAAACACAAACACCCAATGGACTTAAACGATTGTTAAAAAATAATTTTGTTGGTTTGCATTCCTGTATTAAAAAAGAATTCCAAATGCTTTGAAAGATTTTTGTTTACAATTGCATTGGTGATGGACAAGTCTTGGATGGATAGTTATGTGTTTGGAGCAAAGGATGAGCCCATAGAAAAGCTCAAAACTATTTTATCCCCAAGTTTGCATAATCAAATCCAATTATTTCATTGTCAATCAACTACATGTGGAAGTATTGATAAGATTTTTGAATTTAAGAGGAGAAAAATGTATAATATCATACAAAACAATGTTTTACTTAGCTAGGGTTTGTCAAAGTATACCTATTCAAAATTCCAACGATTGGACTTAAATTTAGAGTTGATTTGGTTAAAATGATGTAATTCAGAAGAGATTTGCAAGATGCATGGATAATGTTTGATCATTTAAACAAAGGAAAATATTGGACCACATTTGGCTACCACACATATATGATCCTTCCTTGTCACAACCATTGTTATATGTGACATGCAATTGGAGCATACAAATTTGCAATGTTTGTTATAACAATGTTTCAAGAAACTAATGAATAAATAGAAGAAAATTTGGTCTTTTGTAACCAATTTTTGCAATTAAAAGATGTTATTTGTAACTACATTTTAATTGTAAACAACATTTTTTGTTGCAAAAATTAGTTGCAAATGATAGTTTTTATTTAGTGAATCTCATGGCATGGATCACATTTGATTCAAAGAGTTCATGGATGACAATGCCCAAGCTTTAATTTCAATGTACTATGAAGGGAGGTGGGTATTGGTGACAATTATAATTTGATGGCTAGTAGAAAGCAAACATGTACTAGATGCCATTTGGAAAATTATTTGTAGAAATGAGGAAAACCCATATATCAAAGCTCCTCTTACTACAAAATTGATGTCTTTATCAAGGAATACAAGAACTCAAATATTGCAAAAGAATCAAACATTAACTACAAAATTAACTTCAATCTTAGATATTGTCATGACATCATGTACTTGACCCCAAGAACATCAACTTTCTTTTAAAAACTAGTTAAAACATTGGTTTTTTTGCTACCACCAATGGTTTAAAATTTGTATCACCTTCACAAGAATTATTCATCATGTTTTTGTTTTGTAATATAATTTTGGGCCACTTTTGAATTGTCCACTTAAAGGTGATCGAAAATAAACTTTTACATATTCTATGAACATCAAGTTTTCAATGGGCTATATGTTGTAATTAATTTTTTGCCATTCCATGTTTCCATGATCTCTTTTTGCTATGGGGTTGTGAGGTTATTCACAACCTTGATTTTTGTTACCCCTATTACTTTGCCATGTTTGACTTAATGTTCAAGTTTTGGTGACTTTTGGTTATAGGTTTTTTCTTAGTTCCACTTTCATTATGTAAATATCATCAAGATCAAGAAGGCAATGGTGATGAATTTCAAAAATGATGATCAATAGACCAATAAATCAATCACAACTAAAAGGAATATAGAAGTAAACAACAACAATGAATACAAAACCACAAACATGAAACCAACAAAGCAATCATGACCATTTGAAGAGTAGAGAAGAAGGTGATGGCGATGAACGCCACTATGAGAAATCATGCTTGTGGCAATTAGATTGCCCTACAACTAAAGCTCCAAAACAATTAATATAAAACCATGTTACAATTATCCCATGGAAATACATGGAATTAGTAAATAAAATGCCAGGTCAAAAATTCAGAAAGTTGTATTATAGTTGCAAGATAAACTTTTATATAATAGAATGCACACATCATAGATATAGTCGTTTTTAACTATGTTTGACTTTGTTGACAAGTTGCACTTTAATAACATATGACAACTACATTACAACTAGGGTAAATGTAACACCCAATCAATGATTATTTTGCAACTAGTGTATGATCTTGATAGATATGATCATGGCACATGTATGCATTTTCACCACCCATTACATATGACACTTTCAACTTATTTTTAATTAGTTGTTGATTATGATTCTCATTGATACAATTAGTTGTGCCGCTAGGTTGTCATTATATATAAAATATTTTTTCACTATTTTGTGACTATTATTCAAGTATTTTATAAAAAAATTTCATGACATTACAACTCACAATATCATGTTGCTTTATGGACTTGTTAGACCATATAATTCATTGAAGGTGAAAACCTGTTTTTGAATTGAAATCAAAAGTAGTGTGTATATTGTATTACAAATGTAATTAGGATGTGCAAACGGATCTACCTATATATAAATCAATGTCTTGTACCCCAAACATCTAATTTTTTCATTAATAAGGGTTGATTATTTTAAGTTGATCATGGGCCTATGCCTATTATAAAAAAAATCAAAAACTACAAAGGATATTTTTTTTCCTTTTAAAAACTAACATTTAGTAAACATGTAGGCCAAAATAAACAAATAAACCAAATGAACATGTAGACAACTAGTATGCAACTAAATTTCAATTTGGAATTTGAAATTTGAAAAAATGAAATTTGGGTAAAAAACCCCTAAACAAATCACACATGGTAATAAATCAACAAATCTTCCCCATTGCATCAATAACTTTCATGCACCTATGTTGATTGTCAAGAAACTTAAGATGAACTAAAATGGATAAACTATTTTTCTTTAAAAAATTTGTGCATTTAAAAATCTTTTGTTGATGCAATTATCATCTCATGTGTTAAATACTTTTTTAAAAATCTCAATTTAAAAGTAGAGCTAAAATGTTGTCATAAGTTTATTTGTTTATTTAGAAATTTGGAGGTTGAAGGTTCTTATTCTTGGAAGTTGAAAGTTCTTGTTCTTGTTTTTGGTGGTTGAATTTTTTTTCAAAAATAATATGATGGTTTTATTTGAAAAATATAGTCTTGAATAAAAGAACATGCACATTTGATGTTATATAATTTGGTTAAATTGTTAATAACTATGTCATTGAATATGTTATTGGTTGTGGAGTAATCCAAACTAATACATGTAATAAAAGAAATCTAAAACAACAAAGGTATGGTGAATTTAAACCTCAATACTCCAATTGTGTGGTGCATTTTATTTTGTAAACCACCATTGTATGCAATTGTTGTTGATTATAGTTTAATTTGTATCTATGTTATGTATCTTGCATTTTTGTGATAAATAAATTTTGTTAGTGGCATTGTAGTTATAAACTAGTTTTATTTATGTTGAAAGGACATACATTTATATATCTTTTGCATTACAATGTAGTGTATGTTGCATTTTAATGATAAATAAATTTTGTTAATGACATTGCAGTTGTAAGCTAATTTTATTTAAATTGAAAGGATGCACATTTAGATATCTTTTACATGTTATGTATATGCTATTGATGTCATTTCCCACATGACATTCATGAATATCATAATTTGACAAATTTTAAACAAACAAGGTGGAATGAAAAACCTACATTTTGATAGAAAATTTTAAAAATAATTTATAAAAATATAATGTTTTAAATGACAATATTTGATTATTGTGGTTCATCATTTTTGTGATGAACTTTTGTTTAGATAAACGAATTTTTTTGTTATAAAATAACTTGGGTAATATATTTAGATTCATAGTCAAATTGTATTTTAATTATATATAAAAAAGAAGCTTATGTAGTTTATTTTCCAACCTTGAATGTCAATCCATACAATTTTTAGATCAATTTTATGTTCATAAATAGTGATGGAATTCAATTCGACACTATCTATCATAATTTGAATAATGATAATGTGTGTGCAAGGTCTATACATTTGCATTGTAAGTTGTAATTAGTTAATCAATATTATTAAAATCAATTACCATATAATTACATTGGATTTCATAACTAAACACCTAGTTATAAAAGACGTCAATGGATTTCGTTTGTCAATGGATGAATGAAACATCATGCAAACATGAGGTTTGTTGATGGATGAATGAAAACCCTTGCCTAACTTAGTTATTCCATAATAATCATTTAGTTGCCATTTGCAAATTGGGTACATTATAGTTACACACAAGCATTACCTCATGTTAATGTGAGTTGCCACGTGTTGTTAATTAGTTATAGCCATTAATGTGTTTCCATTATACTCATAGTTGCATTGGAAATCAATAGAATTCATCATTGATAGATGAATGAAAAACAACATCAACATGATGTTACAATGGTACTTATAAACTAGTTGCATTGGAGTTGCATAATAATTACATAGTTGTAATTGAGTTGCATGAATTGTATACATATATGGTTTCACATATAATGAGTTGTGTTTATTGCAATTCATGCGATTTATTCAATAGCATTCATGTTGCAAAAATATTTTAAGTTGCATAAATTTGCAAATGGCCATTGCAACTCAAAAACCCAATTCAAATTTAGATGCAAATCACCCTATTTTTCATAGTGCATTAAAAACTATGACCAAAAGACCAACAAGGCAATCAAAACAAAAACAAAGAAAATGGTGAGAACCATGTATGCCAAAAATCGCAAATGAACATTACAATTCAAAAATCCAATTGCAAGGCCAATTGTAAATCACCTTATTTCTCAGAATGCACTAAGAACCATGACCAAGAGACTAATGAAACAATCATAACAAAGAAACCAAAAAAAAAATGGTGAAAAAAATGAATGCAAAAAATTGCAAGTGATCATTGTAACTCAAAAACCCAATTACAAGGTTGATTACAAATCATTTTATTTCTCATAGTGCGCCAAGAATCATGACTAAGAAACCAACAAGGCAATCACAACTAAAAATAAAATAAAATGGTGAAAACAATGAATGCTAAAAACCATGATTAAAAGACCAACAAGGCAATCATGACCAAGAAGAGTAAACAAGAAGGTGATAATAATGAACGTTGGGAATTGTGATCAATAGACCAACAAAACAATCATGACTACGAGAGAAAAAAAAAAACAATGGTGATCAATAAAAAGTCACCATTAGAAGTTCAATAAGGTGATCATGACCATGAGGAATAGAGAAGATGACAACAATGATGAGTGCCAAAAATCATGATAAAAAAACTTTAAAAGCGATCATGACTAAAAAAAACATATAAAAAAGTGATGATGGTGAACTTTTAAAATTACACCTATAAGACCAACAAGACAATTACAACCAAAAGGAACAAAGAAAAAGGTGATGGTGATCAATTGAAAAAAAAAAAAACATGCGAAAAAAAAAAATATCCTAACTTGTGAAAAAAAAAAAAACCAATGTCAAAAATAAAACCC
>Ga0116231_10001941_pt1 | contig 43126 bp, 31 predicted proteins | sample S1TSphgellanicum_2_FD_89695 | JGI IMG/M metagenome (GOLD analysis project Ga0116231, IMG submission 89695) | Host-associated microbial communities from peat moss isolated from Minnesota, USA - S1T2_Fd - Sphagnum magellanicum MG | ecosystem: Host-associated > Plants > Peat moss > Unclassified... | reverse complement strand
TTTCTCCCCGAGGCCCCTGGGAATGGGTTTTTTTCAAAGGGGGGAGGGCCAACATTTTTAATGGACCCCGGGGGGGGTGAAAAAAATAAAAAAACCGGGGGGGGTTTTGGGGGGTGGGGGGGGGGGGGGGGGGGGGGGGGGGGGGACAATGAGCAGCACATCAGGATGCCCATATGGAGAAGGCTGCCATTTTCTACATTATGTGCCAGGGGGAATAGCAGCATTGCCAGGGCTGATGATGCCAATGACAGCAAGTGCAGCAGGCACTGGTACATGCTTGTACAGTGCAACTAGTGGTGGTGGTGGTGGTGGTTGGGGCCCAGGTTTAAATAACCTGGGGACAGAGATTAGTACTGGAGGTGGTCCTCCTGGAAGCCTGTATGCCTGTAGTACTGCTGCTGCTGCTGCAGATCCTGCCACCACCAGTGTTGGGAGTTTCAAAACAAGACTGTGTAATCGCTTCAGCATGCCTGATGGCTGCCGTTTTGGAGAGAGGTGCCACTTTGCTCATGGGGAGAGTGACTTAAGACCTTCCAATGGCATTTCCAGCCTTCATTCCAATGGCTTTGAGTACATGGTAAGTTCAGCTCTGTGTGTGTGTGTGTGCGCGCAACTCTAAAAGTCATTTCATGGGTGGGGTGACTCAAGACCTAGATTCCAGGAATTCTATGAGTGACAGTTCTTCAAGTTTTCCAGAAGGGATGTTTAAAACCAGTAGGAGTAATAAGTTGCAAAAATCTCCTGTTATTTTGGAGAACAGGCAAGTGCTGAAGGGTATGCAAATGGGGCTGGAACACTCATGATGACAACCCCAGTGCCATCAACTCTCTACTATGAAGAGCCAACCCCACCCGGAGTAACAGCTACAACAAACTTTTGTGCCACATCAAACACCAAAATGGGAATTGAAGCAGTCTTTGCAGGTGCCATCATTGGCAAGGCTGGTGCCAATGTGAAGCAGATCAGCCGATTGACAGGAGCAAAGCTTTCTATCCGTGAGCATGAAACAGATGTCAATATGCGGAATGTGGAGATGGAAGGCACATATGAGCAGATTGAGCATGCCACTGAGATGGTCCGCCAATTTCTTCAGCAACGAGCTGAAGTAACTGTGCCTCAAAGGGCTGCTGTTACTCTAAGCTCCCACAATTTCAAGACCAAGCTATGTGAGAACTACACTCAAGGTACTTGTACTTTTGCAGACCACTGCCATTTTGCCCATGGAATCCATGAGCTGCGATCCACAAATCGATTGAGATGATCAGAGCTGAAACACATGGAGGTCTACCCACAAAAGTAGACAGGCAACAATAGACTGCAAAACAGTGGAAAAACTCAAGTAACTACTATGAGAGATGAACGTAGCAAATTGCACACTGTGGTCAGTTGCACAAAACCCACTTTCATGTTCAGAAACATGCAATCCACAAATTTTTTACAGAAATCCTGATATCATTGTCTAAAGCAGAAATACAAACTTGCCATGTTCAATGAAGAGAGAGCTCTGATGATTTGCTGGCTGGGTAGGTCATCTTGGCAATATAGCATAGAAATGCTCCACAAGTTAGTCTAGTCTCCAATGTGTAATTCCGTTTTGCAATGCTGAGGCAATTACAGCAACAAAATAAGATCTGAAGTCAAATTATGTCCTTTTGATAAATTACTGCCAGTGCAAAATGCTCAGGAATTGATCACCCAGTTGACTATTCTTTAACCCTCCAACTCAATGTTTTTCTTCCCTTGGAATTCTCTCTCACACACTTAAGCTAGTACCACTCTAAATAACTTGTCAAATGAGTGTTGGAGTTAACCTTGAGAGACGATGATTTCTTTGCTTATGTCAATTCTGGAAAAACCAATTTCAACTCTTGCATTGGCAATAAAAGCACAGAAGAATTTGTCAATCTCTCTCTAGTTTAAAAACCAAAACACAAGAATTGGTCATTCTATCTCTATTTTACAAGCCAAAACGCACTTGTGGTTATTGTATTACAAGCCATCTTGAAAAAGGCTCGACATTAAAAAGCCTCGTATGCATCTTTGATTTCATCAACTAAGTACATCGCTCTTTGCCACCTTCCTACTATAAGGAATTCATGGTACATAAACCCTTCCTTTCTTTTCTCTTACAATTCTACAATGTATGATTTTTCCACAAACAACATAGGTTCCTTCTTGCATAATCTTTATTGCAACATATAGACATTCATCATTCCAATGCCAACCAGGGTATATCTATAATATCCATAGAGACAAAGTGCTTTGCAAGTGGTGACGAGCATGCTAGTGAGTTGCTCAACTTTCATATATTGATCCAATTTGCTCAAGATCACAAAAATGGCAACAAAATTGCAAGAAAAATGTGTCATCCCCAAAGTTCAATTTTGGTGCATGATTGATGATCCTCAACAGGCTCTTCATCTAATTGGAGATTGGAGACTTATGAGTTTCTCCAACACTTTTGGGTTCACCAACTCAATTAGACATTTTCAATTTGTTATTATTAACAAATAGATATATGGTGTTCAATAGCTCCAAAATAGTTGCAATCGACACTTTTAATTGCCTTAAACAACTCACAAAATATTTTTTTAATATTAATGATTGGGCTTTAAATTTTTTTTTTAATCATTCCACCTTGTGAAAAGCATAGGCACCCCAACTAGTTTATACAAATATTTAATCTAGTTATTAATTCGCAATGGGTTCAAATATATTATTCAAATATCATTAAATATTTTAAACATGGATTTTTAGTTAATAATTGCAAGGGGAATATGATGTAACTAAAATTTAGCATATGTTTCCAATGTCTACAATTTTTTGCATACTTTAATGTTATAATTGTACCCCAACACTTGGACTTAGATTCTTAAAAGTTTAAGAAAGTGCATGGTAATGATATTCAGAAGATTTTAATATTACTTTTTTATTACATTTTTTATGTGATTACAAAAAAAAGAACAATTAAAAAGTTTTTTATTTTGAACATATTTCACCATGCTTTGGTGTCCAAGGAAAAATAGTAATAACCTAACTCAACACATTGTAACTATTGCGTTTAGTAAACCAAGGATAATGAATGTATGTTAATATAGAAATATTTACCTTTGATTACAAGGTAACTTCTTTCTTCTATTAGTTGTGTTGATCCCATTTAAAGCACAATGTGAAGCATTCAAAAAATAATAATAATGCAAAATAAAGGTATGGCTACTAGTGTAATTTACCTCCACATAAGGAGGGTATATTTCATTTCCAAAAAGGTTGTTATATTGCTTTGGAAAGTTCTTGCTATTTATGAGGTGGGTTCATAAAGTCACATAGGTTTATCTATGGCATTGATTATACATCTATCTTATTTGATCTTGTCCATTAGTTTTTTTTCTTTACAATGATGAATGCCCTTGTAAGGAAGGCCCTTTGATGAGGGCATTTCGAAAACTACATTTGTGTTTGGCTATTGCCTCATGCAACTCCTTACTATAGTAATGCATGAGGTGCTTTACCTTACACATAAAAATTGCACATCAAAGCACTTCATCTACTTGTTGACACTATCACCATTCCACAACTTTTTAATTCCATAACTATATAAGCTTTGATTTGTTACCAACCTAACATACATGCCATTTTCACCACCATCATTTTGAATTTGAATATCTTGAATTTCATTTTGCACTTGACCATTTGCAATTGTGTTCTCACATCCATTTTTTTTTTTCCTCACATCAATGTGGAATAAAAATTTCAACTTTTCGTATGCCCATTTAATTAGTTTCATGGACAAAAACTAGCACAATCTTATGTCACATTTTATTCAAAATACTTGCGATTTTGTTATCAATGACAAAAAAAACTGGAAATTTCGGTTCATTAGCACATTTACATAAAATCATTAAACAATTATCATTTTAGCTCATCAGGTTTGTCAAACTTTGGATATAAAATCCATCACAAAGGCTTATAACTAGGCACTTGTCCATTGAACATGTTGGAAATGAGATAAGATGTGGGATTACAAAAATATCTTCATCTGTAATATGGTCCATTGCAATGGCAACTAAATAATTTGCATTCATGGAACATGATAGAATATTGTGTAAGGTTCAACAAGTCAGATTATTGCATGTATTAAAAATAATTATGTGAAGGAAGTTTTATCATATCATCTTACAATTAATAATTTTCTATTTTGCAAAAGTAAAAAAATATGAAACATAAAATTTAAAAAATCAAACTAAATCAAAATATCTAACTTTGAATTCATTGAGAAATTCTTTGATAAAGATGGCAATTCAATTTAGATAATCATGTGATTAAAATCATCATTTATCAAATAACAAGTTCAATTATATATTTTTACAATTGACACCATTGATTTTAATGTGTCACTTCATAGACATGATCATCGTACAAGTTAAGAACTAAAAACATCCAATATAGAGTGCTTTAAAAAATGTATCTAAGTTAAAAACATTTTGGTGGTCCTTACTTATCATTTTAAGCCAACATTTTTTTCCTTCACATGTAAAACAAATTCAAATTGTAATATTGTTATAAAGGAAGGTTTGTTTGTCATGTTGAAATCTCCCAAACCATAGTGTCCCCCATTGTGCTCTTGGTATTATTGGAAAGCCCTCAATGACTACAAGTGCACCAAGGTGGTTTCATAATGTGTAGACCTATAGTGCAAAAAGTTATTCAATATAGAATAATTCTGTCATTAAAAATTCAATAAAATCAAAAAAAAAAACATTTATGGGAAATTGGGGTGTACTCTTGATATTGTTTGAAAGTTCTCATTGTTTAAAATTGACAATAAATGAATGAAAGAATAAAATTGAATAAAACACATGTTTATAACAAGTTTTCCACCTAATTTGGGGGATCAAACAACTTAATACAAGCTTTATGATCCACCTCATTATTTGGGATCTTATTATACACGTCATTATATTTCTGTTCCTTTTCCATGTGGTGCTCATCAAACCCTAACCCTAAACACAAGGATTAGGGTTTCCGTTCGTCAACTTTCTTGTGCATGGAGATGTGCCCTGGCGCGCTCGAATATCTCGTTCTTGCAGAGACTTTTGTGGCGAGAATTTGGGATCGTCACCGGCGAGAAAGGAAGGTGTCATTTCGCTTCGGAAGTTTTTCATTCTTGGAAAGGGATTTTCTGACGAATTCTGAACGAGGTAGTCGGGGGTTGTGAGAGTTTCTTCAGGCGAGATTTTCCTTGCAAGAAGAGCTTTTCGCAAAAGGAGTCTGATGTGATCTCGTGCAGATAGCCTTTTCAGGCAGCGAGAATCTCGTTTGGTTTTGGTTCTCGTCGACAACGCACACCGGTACGTTCGTCTTTCCTGTTTTTTTTTCTAACGCAGTTCTTGTCGGGCTAGGACTTGCAACGCTTGCTATTTTTTGGCAAAGATTCTTTGAATTTGAGGTCTTCCAGAAGAAGACTGTGATTTCCTAGGCTGTGATGCTCCTCTTATCGACCTACTTACAAAACTGTTTGTTGCAAAAGATTTTTTCAATTTGAGGTTTTCCAGAAGGACTATGATCTCCTAGACTGTGATGCTCTTATTGGACCTACTTGCAACATTGTTTGTCGGCAAAGGTTTGTTCAATTTGAGGTTTTACAGAATGAGACTGTGATTTCCTAAACTGTGATGATCTTCTATAGCCTGTGAAACATTTTGATGTTTAGCATTATTCCAAACGATAGGATGGATGTGGGCGGCCGTCAATCAAATATTTCTCTTCTGTGTGCATGTCGATTTTGAATGTCTCTTTCTGTGATTTTGATGTTCACCTCACATATCTTTCTGTTATGTCTTCTGTTTGTTAGTTTTGAGGATTTCACAATTTGAGATTTCTATTGTGGCAGGTGGTTGTTGGACTCTCCTGGCATATCCAACACATGTCAAAGCCACGGTTCAAATTTCGATCAGCAACAACCAGAGTACGCACTCGAGTTGCAGAACAACTTCCTGACAATAGCAATAATAATGCAGAGCCTGTGCCACTGGCACAACAACTCCAGGTGCTCATGGATGTTGGCATGGAGCATTCTTCAGTCCAAAGCATTGAACATGTGCAAGCTTGTCACAGACACGATGGTGGTGGCAATTCTTCAATGGTGCAGCAACTCCAGGAGCTTCTCAAACAAGAGCAGGAAAGCATCTCATGGCCTCCCAGATGTCATCATCAACCTGATGCAGAGGCAAGGCAGAGAGAAGTAAACCAGGATGACACTCCCTTACCAAGTGTTGATATTGAAGGGGCCCGAGACATACATTCAGAAGCTCTAAACACCTGTGATCAAGCCCTGATAGGGAACTCCAGGATGCCTTCTTCCATGGCACAGCGATTGCAACTACTAGTTGATGAGGATGTTGCAATTGGAGATTTCAGACAGCAAAGGTCACAGCAGCATCATAAAAGCAAGGGTAAGGAAGGTGTGGGCCCTTGCTTGTTCGATTCCTGAGACTTATGTACATTTTACTAACTTCTGGCAAAGCAGTTGTCTGGTTTAGACAATTGTGTGCAGGAAGGAAGGGGGACCTCTCTCTGCACATGGATCATGATAGTCTGCATTGCTGATCTCCTATTCCTTTGGCATGTCAGTCCAGTTTTGCAGTATTGAAAGGGCACTCTGAAAACAGCTGCATTTTCTGATTTTTTTGAGAGGTTGCAGCCTTCTCCTGGCATCTCATTGTCCATGCATGCTTGAGCTTGGTCCATAATTTGTTGAGATTCTGTTTCTGTCTACTACTTGCCCAATGACACCCTTGGAGTGTCTTGGAGATCACTGTTATCTCTTTTTGTAGATTGTGAAGATTTTAGGTCAAACTCAATATCCCTTTCACAGCAGTATGTTTTGTATGGCAGAGCATGCTGCTGGAAAGAAGCAGGCGGAAGTGCTGGACACTTATGATACCAGTGAGGGGCTGGCAAATGTTCATGCTCTATTGGCCACTGGAAAGTCTCCAATCAGAAAGGCACATGCTTTGCCAAGCATTACAGAGCAGTTTCAAGAAGCCCTGGAAGCTGCTCCTGAATCCATTTCGAGTTTTGTCCCTTCTATCCATTCCTCGAGAGATCAAGCATCCCTCTACTCCTCACAACTACAAAAGGTTCTAGAATTTGAGAAGGCACAGCACACACATATTGGCAAAGAATTCCAATTGTATGAACCTTTGGACTGTTTAGAAGTACGGATCCTGGAGAAATGGCTGGAAGGCAGGCTCACGTCTTGCATTTGTCATGTCATCCAGGCACCACAGAACACAGGAAGGCACACAGAAGTGTCACTAAATGTGACAACACCACTGCCTGAAAGCAGTACTGAAACAGTGCAAGTGATATTCAATGCTGTACTTGCAGCAAAACTTGAACTTGAACTTGGGGCAATTGTGCGGATCAGTCCACCATGGCAAGAACTGTCCCCTCCAGGTTTGGCACTGAAGATTGTTTTGTGCACCTACTTTTGTGAAGTTGTGCACTAGTGCATGGAAATCATGCCTTGCATTCATCATCTTGAAAATCAGCCTCTTCTTGTGATCTGCACAAGAGTTCACAAGGTTGTATGTGTGTTGCAACTATGTACATGTCATATGGGTCATCCAGATTTGTGGTGAGCCTACCATATGACAGCAGCTCACAATAGTCAACATGGATTTTGTGGAGACCTTGGGACAACAAATCAAACTGGAGTTTAGCCAGTTGTGTTGCAAGTGGTATGAAAATGTGCCTGGATCAGTAATTTTTAGAAAAGAGAGAATGTGTGAAGGAGGCAGGTAATTTTTATCTAGCTTTGTGACCATTTTTCTGATAGCAACTGTAAGGCCTCAATATCAACTTTCTTTGCAGTTGCTGATATTGTATGAATTACACAACCTTCTCAAACTTTTGATGCTTTTCTTAGGTTTTAGAGAAGGTACTGGGACTATATGCATGCCCTAATTCTTTTCAGTCTTTTTTTAAGAGAAGTGAGACCCTTCTACATAGGGAAGGGCATAAGAGCCAGGGGTTCTTTGATTTTGTTAATAACCTCTGGGTCTGGCTTTTAAATTTTAGAAAATAGAAGAATCTCGGAGTTCCTTTTTTCTATTCTTTCTCAGAATCAGAGAACCAGGTTCCAGTTTTTTGAATTTTTTCTGAATAAGAAAAAATCTTGGGTTCCAGGGTTTTTGAATATAAAAACGACCTTCTCTGCAGAAAGAACCAGCAAAGAAACAGTGACTTAAGGTTCTTGGACCCAGTTTTGGGTAGGTTCTTTGACCAAGGGTTGATGCCCATTCTATGGTTTTTTGGACCTGCCATTCAAGTGTGAGAACCAGTTCGTTCATTCCTTTTAGAACCACCTTTAAAGGGTACTCTTAAGGGTCTTGTTCTGTCTTTGGAAACACCCAACACTGATGAAAACCCTAAATGCCTAAATTTAGTTTTGAACCACTAACCCTAAATTTTGTGATAGGGTATTGTTTTTTCACTCATCCCAAACTTTAGGGTTTCCATCCTAAACCCTAAATGCCTAAATTTCGTTTTGAGCCACTGACCTTAAATTTAGTGATAATGTATTGGTCTTTCATTCATGCCAAACTTCATCCTAAACCTTAAATGCCTAAATATAGTTTTAAGCCACCAACCCAAAATTTTCTTTTGAGCCATTTAAAACCCACCCATCTTGTAATAATTCTCTCCATGAATGCACATAGATTGTAATAAAACCTTCCTTGAATGTCCAAAGTGGATTTTATATACTTAGGTTTGGATTAGCATGTTTCATGCCTTTATTTATCACCACTTCATTTGCTTGTTGGTCAACACAACTATTGTGTGAACGTGTGAATAGTGAGCTTGTGAGCAATGAGTAACAAGCATGTGAATTGAACTTTTGTGAGTATGGGTTCTATAACACAACTTTTTATTGATTTAGGTGCAAGGTTTGAAATTTGGTAGGTAGGTGTGCCTTGTAGTTAATTTTTCAATGAATTAATGCAAGTTAGATTTGGTTAATATAAGTGATGGCAACAATGTTTTGATTGACTAAAGGTTTGTTGCCAAATTGAGCATTATGTTGACTTCTCAGAAATTGGTTTGGGTGGGTGGTAGTTTAACATAAAATTCTAGGATTTGAAGAATTTGAACTTTGAAAATATATCTAACAATTCCAAATCATAAGTGATGCATAGGAGGCAAATTATTATTTTTCAACTACAAACGTAATTCAATATCTAGAGATACATTTTGCATTTTCCCTTCATCAAAAGCATATGTACCTTCGATTATAATCACCTTGCAGAACTGGGAATAAAAGGACGAAAAATCACCTCACAAAATACACAGAAGTTAGCCCAAAATTTGACAACTTATATGGAATGTTGCTACTTCATTAGCTTGGCACTCTTTGGTACCATGTGCCTCCAATGATCATATTCCCTTCGTACCAAGTGTTCCCCCATTCATCCTGAAACGTTTCTTAGCACCTATGCAAGGGCTTATTACAAAGAAGAATATAAAAAAGGTCACCATTTTCCATTGCATTAGTATTGACTCCAATAATGTCACCAATCTCAACTTTTGCATCCTCACATTCAATATGCAAGCTACTTAAGATTGCAAAGAGTTCCAAAGCACAATGGATATAGGTCCATCTAACTATGAATGTAAATGAAAAAGTTTGAGACTTACATGTGTTAAATGGCATCGATATTTCATTGTGTGGTGATTCGATCTACATCTAACAGGTAGACTCAAGCCACATCGATGTGACTTGTCCTTTCACCTTCTTAAACAACAACCTTTGATCACTTAAGAACTTCTGGGTGTACAATGAGGATGTTATGGCGATGAAAATGTGATGTTGAAATGAACCTTGTAAAAGTTGCAAAAGCAGAAGAGATAAGAGAAGAACCCACTATCCAAGATTTGGACACCTTTCTCGTCATCCAAACCCTAATCCATGTAGGGCCATGCAATGGCCTTTACGTGGCCAAAGCCTAAGAACTATACTTGCTACTTGGTAACTTTAATTTTACCGGGTCACTTGATTAGATGGGAATGCTACCAAAGTTAATGAAATTTTGTTGTTACATTCATGAAAGGTAAGGATCCTTATTTTGCATCTTATGCACTTTGAATTTTTGGATTCCAAGAAGGATAGACCTTTCAAAAGTAAGTTTTCAACACCCCCTAATTTTGGCATCAAAAACACATTTTATGTGATGAAGGTAAAATGCATTTCATTGGTCAAAATTATCACAACCTTAGCCTTTGGCTCAGGACCAAGGCAAGGGTTTGCAAAGGTGCGGGCCAAGACTGAGCCCGGGAATCAAATTCCATGCTCCCGAGAGTGCAAAAGAGTGTGAGGGAATGAACCCTCACACTCCCAAGTGAACTCCTGTCTTGGGAGTTGGAGTCCCAATGGACTTTCAAATCTTCAGAGGGCGATTGCACGGGTCAAAATTCATTGGATTGAAATGTCCCTTATATCATTAGAAAGCTCTTGGAACTTAGATGTCTGAAATGGGTTCACATGACCCATTTGGACACCTAAAACACAAGTTATGGCCAAAAGAAGGGTTGGGAATCAAATTGGCAATTTGACTCTCGACCACTAAAAGTCGAGAATCACCCTGATTTCCTTGCGTGCAGGTGGCGTGCGACATGCCGTTGGAAATCTCTCGACAAGGGTTACAACTTTGCTTCAGACCTCATCTCAATCGGAGGTCTGTAAACAAAGTTATGGGCCCCCAAATTCGCGGGAGTCCTAACTTTGGGAATTTCAGGACTCACACTTGGGAATCCTAGGACAAAACGTCATTTGGATGTGGGCCTCGTGGAGAGCCACAGAGTATATTATAAGGGGGAAGGTGGTGGCTTCCCCCAAATCCGAGCTGTGGTGAATCTTGTGAATCTGAGTTTGCTCGTGATTCATCCTAGCACCAAAAGTGCTCCAACTATGCATTAACCAACTTGTTATTTGGTTTGTGCAGGTCCGTGTGAGTGATTGATCGCTTGTCATTTTTCCTAGTCGCATCCTGGAGCTCCAACACACCCCTCCACCCCTAAAGTGTTGCGAGCTAAGGAGCGTGCCCCAACTCCTTACTCTTCCATTGTTTTCATTTCAAACTCGCATTTGAATTTATCAAGGAGTTTGGGGAGTGCATAAAAAATTATCAAAACATATCTCAAACTCATATGTTTAGCACCATATGAATTGAATTTGCAAATTAATGCATATTGGTGTACTTTCCATCTACTTTTTACAATTTGGAATTTTCAACAAATTTTCAACAAGTAGATTAAAAATAGGTTAATACAAATTTTGAAACCTTCAAAAACTTCTACATACCACATTTCATACACTCATGTAATTCAAAAGCTTAATGTCAACATGTTTCACAAACTTTTTAGCATTATTTTCATGCATTCTCATTTATGCAGCCCTTTGGACTACATTTTTGGTATACTTTTACGTGCTTTTGCCCTGTTGCCAATGTTCATGAAAAAGTTCATCCATTTTCACTTGTAATTCACATTTTCATCCATGAATATTGTTCATCCATAAACACATGGTAAAATATTCCTCCACATCACACAATATTTTGTCCCATGTGTCAAATATTTCATCGACATCAACAAAATATTCCAAAAGGATTTGCTCATGTTCACGCTCACATGCTCATGAAATAACATCCCTGCTTATTGGGGGATGCAAAGTTCAAACAAGGTTTTTCTTTTCCTCAATTTTCTGGAGTAGGAGATTTGGCTATCATCCATAGGAGGAATTAGCCAAATTTGGCAACATGTCAAATATTTCATAGGAAAGTGAAAAAAAATAGGAATCCTACTATATTGTGGTGACACATCATGAACAAACCTACTGCCTAAACAAGGCATTTCCAGATTTTCTTCTGGTGACTTTGCACTACTTTTTCAAAGAAATCCTTTGTACAATTGGAAGTGGATTTTTTTTCTTATCACCAAATGGTGAAAATTTGACTAGAAAAAAGAAAAAAGAAAAAAAAGGTTAGATTGTGCAAATTAAGGTCCAATAAATTCAATCCAATGCAACAATTCAAGCCATTTGCCCAAAAGGGGTAAACCTCCAATAGTGTAACAGCATAGCATGCTTGGCACTTTGATTCTAAATACTAAATATATTTTCTCCTAAGATTTCAGCATAACCATGAAGAACTAACTATTAAGGTGCACTTTTTGACTCATTAAAAAAAGTACACCTTATAATTTTTTTTTAAAACTCCTAAATTTTTTTCTCATAATTATTTAATGTCGGATCTGCTTAGGGTACTACGAGTGTTGGTCTAGTATATAAGGTCAAAGCCTAGTATCAATATTGGTATGAACATTCATATCAAATACTAGACTATTCTGATATGACTTCAAGTCCCTATTACCAGCTTAATACTAGTCCCCATTGGTCAGGACTTGAGAGGTAATATCAGTTTGGTACCAAATTCATACCAGTCTAGTCTATATATACTAGGCATATATGTGCCATATACCAACCCAAAATTAGTATTGAGCCCTAATACCAGTACCAGGTTAGTAATTTTTTATAAATAAATAACCAATACTAGATTGGTATCCAATTATTTTGATACCCAATGGGTATCAAATTGAGTTGATACCAAACCAACACTGCTTACTACAATACTACTTTTGTTGAGTCCTTAGGGTAAACATGTCCCCCACTGAACATCACCTGGTGACTGACACCTTTATTGTGCAAACTAGTGGTAGTGAGTGGTCGTAGTCCTTTGTGTAAGCGTTTGGATACAACCCTATGACTGAACATTCAGTCTTGAAAAAATATGTTTGATCATCATCAAGGGATACAAAGTCAAGTATCCATTGCTGTTTGTAGTTTGTACTGCCTATATGTTTCTATTACTGAAAGCGATGACCAAACCTAGTCTACCGGTTAGGCATAGACCAATCCTTCGTGCATTTCTCTCCCAGCCAACCATATGCCTAACCTTCGTGCATTTCTCTTGTAGCCAACCATATGCCTAACCTTCTCTTGTAGCCAACCATATGCCCTGTATGGGTGATTCGTGCCATGATTCCGCACAGGCTCCAAGCACGGTGCAACGCAAGTCCAGTGGTCAGCCGCTGGGACAGCACTTGATTCCGAATCGCGATCAATTTTAAAACAAGCAAGTGTAACAAGCCCTCTTTTTGGAATCGGCCTTTGACTTGTCAGGGCAGAACAAGACAGACGGCCTGTCCGCTCCATCCATCCCAGCAGTAGGGAAGAGGATTTGAAACTCAGCTGGCGGGGAATCTCCTGGGGTCGCAGAATCCGAGAAGCGCAGCGCATCGACAACTTGTGGCTCAAGCGGCAGCAGTAAGGCATCAGAGACCGCGGCCTCCGCCTCTTCTTCATCTGAGCCAGGCTTGTAGCTTGCAAGCTCAAACTCCGTTTCAGACGACGAGAGGCAAATGACATTAGCAGCACCTGCCGACAACGCAAAACAATGAGGAATGTCTCTGGAAGGTAGCAATACAGCTCCAGCAGCTCCATCCTCTTCATCCTCCAACAGTCTCCAGCAAAAAAACAAGCAATGCAAGATTCAACGCAGCAGATACAAGCAAAGGCAGAGCATAATGCCCAAATTTGAATAATTTGTCAAATGCGCAAATCAAATCTCTGCAACAGATCACAAAATTTCTACCTCTTGATAAACCTAAACCTCTAGGACACTAATATCCTACATGACCACTGCCCTTAAAGGTGGACTATGCCCTTTCTTTTCACAGATGAGCAAGAATCCTATTTGTCAAAAGCCTTGGGATGTTTATTATAAGTTGCAGCAAAATGGTCCATAGCTCGAAGCAATAAATACAATGTTGGATGACTGCATAACAAACACCTTCCACAAACCTTACTTTGCAGTCATAAATTCCTACTTATCTTTCATAACTTAAGTTACCAGAATGGTGGTATGAATTATGAACCACAAAATGAGCATGGTAGCAAAATTGTGGTTATTGAGTGCATAAAAACTTGTTTTTTCATTGGCAAGAAGCCTTTGTAATTCAGGCCCTATCTTTCAACTAAATTCATCTCTTAATGTCTTGCACCTCAATACCTGGATTAATAAAAGATCCTACTAGCATCTTTAATCAATGAAACATGTAGCCACACTGAATTTAATGTTATATAAATGATGTAAAAAAGAAATAACAAATCTTTTTCCAGCATACTCATTGATTGTCACTATAAGAAGTCTAACTTGGCAATAGTGGCATGCTATAGCAATTGGTCAGACTTAAAACTTCATCATGTTCTCTATAACACTAATCCATGGCCAAAATTGCAAAACTCAATTTTTCCCAAAAACAAAAGGTCCTACATCATCAAGCAAGGACAAGATTTCATTCAACATGAACTTGACAATATAAACCTTTCAAATTAGGAAATTAGCTTTCAAATGCAAGGAACATTCAATCAACATCTATATCAGTTGTAAACAATTGCAAATCTTGTTATCATATTGTTGGGTGAAAGACACAATCCCAACACTAATGTAAGACAATTCTTTCTAAACTTTAAGTTAAAAACAATAGGTAAGCCTAGCACAACATACCCTTAAATGATGTGTGTTCTTGCATAAATGTTTGATGGTGGTTTGAAGAATAGAGGATGAGTCTCATCTAGTCTACTATAACATGCAGCTCACATGTCTTGTCATAACTATCACATCAGCTTTTGCCCTTGCTTGGTAGATTTTTTGTAGCTTTATGTAATAGTTGCAATAGTAGATATATCACTATTAGATGACATCATGGATCAAAGAAAATGTATGTTACTACGCATCATGTCTGGTATTGACTAGAAGGATTTCAAAATATGACTCTTTGTGCCTCCTTCATGACTTTTGCTTACTCTATAAAAGAATGCATGTTTGGAATAGCTCCATGTAGGGGAGGCTCCTCTTGGGTTCTTTTGGTATGTATTATTGCACAATAGCACAAGATTGACAATCAATAGAGACAATACAACTACAAATGTACCCAGTAGACTAAATGAAAGCAAAAATACATCTTTTGTTAATCACATTTTTTTGCTCAAATGGAATAATCTTGATCATCCATCAGGATCTTCATGTTTGTTTGCTTACATTGTGCACTCACATTACCTTTTCAATTGAAACAATATGTTATATTTCACAATTTACAACCTTCACAACAATGCTTACAAACCTTGAGAGCAATCACCATGACCCATAAATTTGGTGATGGAGCATTAACTTTAGCTGACTTATCCTCTAGAATTACATGCAGTTCTGGACCTGACCATATGTAAGAAATTTTCAATCTTAATGTTGTTTGTCTTCTCTGAAGTTGATGCATACCTACGTCAACTCAAGGCATGGCAAAGGATGTTTCTAAATGGTGGAGGTAATGTCACTTGAAAAATACCTTATCCATTTTTCCTTACCAATCTTGTTCCACATTGTTTTATTTGAACCATTGGCCTTTATCATGTGCCCTTGACTCAATATTAAACTAAGGAAGGGAGATAGAACATATGTAGATACTCACGACTCCAAACCCTTGGTGATTCCATATACAATGGTAGAGAGATTTTCATTCAATGTCAAGAAACCTTCAAGGATTTTTTCAAGATGTAAGTTAACTTGCCCAAGTGCATATAATTGAACATCTACTCTTTTCTCCACATGCTCCATATGCTACATAAGAAGCTCCATCATAAGGTTTGCCCTGCATTTCATTTTTTCTTCCCTCCTCTCTGATGCCTATAAACATCATCAATGTGAGAATTTAAACCATCTTGCTATTGTTAGGGGATAGGTCAGGAGTTGGTAAGCCATTAAATTTATTTTTATTTCCGAGTCAATATTTTAAAACAATATTAGAACCATAATAGAAAGTGTAGAACATGATTTCTCTATGGAAGCAAAGATGAAGAATACATGGACAACAAGGTTATGAATTTATTGGAAGCTAAACTTTTATTAAATGTTACATCTTTTTGACAAAACTTCCATACTGCATTATGCCATGCATTGAAGATGACATTTCCTTCCCCAATAATCTCAATGAATGTAAATGGATTTTTGGGGTTTTCAAGGTGTGGGCCAAATGCGCCTTTGGCAAGGTGTTTCCCTTGGGTAAAATGGTTTAATTGTTGCTAGAAACCTCAAACCAAACATCATAGAATTTAAGCTTAAAAAATTCCCTCCTTATAATACTAGGATTCCAAGATGGATCCGATTGTGCAATCTTGGCTAACATTTGCTTGCATCACATCCCAAATTCATATTCAAGAAGCAAAAAACAAACATGTATTTGTGCTAAAAACAAGTAGTCTAACAATGTCCTGCAATAAAATTCATGAAGGACTACATAGGTCCACCATGCCTTCTTCTAAACTTCAAAAACCTCTAGGAGGAAGAAACATAACATGAGAGGACATAAACTACTAATTTGAACACATTGCACTTGTGAATGATAAAAGAAGATCCAAAATCTTCAAACAAGACCTTGTCACAAGAACTCAAATTTAAACCCCATACATAACTAGAAGATTCTCATCACTTCAGTTTCAATGTTTTGAATATTTTCACGGTATAATTTTGAGAAGGACCATATTCAACGCATCCATTGTTTAATAGTAATGTTTGTTGGTAGCAACTTGCACAAGTGTTATCTTTTTTTTCTTTCATGTTTGCAAGCAGCACAATTTTTTTAGAGCAAATTTCCATACATTTATATCATTAATTTTGTGAGATTGACACCAACATGAAGTTTGAGCACTCACGCTACACAATTTAATACTTGTTTTAACATTGTTTTTTTGAGAAATGAGATCCAAATCTCTCTTACATGGCCTTGAGGATTGGTGTCCATTTTTACTTATACCTCTCCTCCCATAAGTGCTGGTGTATATTACAGTTATAGGTCTCAAATAAAAACTTGACAAACTCCTCAGTCCATGTCACATTGCCATCTGCTCCTTACCCAGCTTGTTTGCATTTCTTGTAAACTTCTTTCTTTACTTTATTTAACTAACTATTGCTAGATCCAAATTCAAAGGAAAAAACTAAAAGTTTGCAATCCATAGAGTCTTCCTATTTCCATTATATCCTCTTCTATTCCACTTGTTTTCATTTTGGTAATGGTGTCCAGATAAGCAAGAAATTTTCTCAACTTAAATTGGGCCAAGATGAAGAAGACATAATATTATGTAAGGAAATAGTGATATCCAATACACAGAATAGACACAAACAATGTAGACTAACATGGTTTAGCTTGCCTTGGAGTTCATATTTGAAAATATTACATGTTTGGTGTTCTTGTTCCTCAGATATTGCTTTTCGAACTCTCTTTTGATGTTTCCATTCCTATTAGTTGCATCAAAATATGTTGAATTGTAAGTTAGTTTAGAGAGGAAATTTGAACTATGAGGATATAAACTACTCCATCTTTACATAATGTTTATGCTAGCCATACAATATGTAAATCTATGTTTTGCACTAACAATCTTGATATAAAAACACTAGAAATTGTAGTTAAAGACTAAATGGCTGAATCCAAAAGACCAGTGAGTCCAATTTGAGACCACCAAATCACTTTAGTGAATGGCATACCTCAACAAGAATTAATGAAGGTTCAATAGCTTGGGATAGCCACCATTCAATTAATAGATGTTTATAGCTCCATTTCCAAACAAAACAAGATTACATCTCAACCAAATAGCAAAATGTGCTTGGAATGTACGAGTTGTTGCTTTGTGTCTTCTCCTTTTCTCCTTCCCAGAATGTGTTTGCTTGCCAGTATTTCCTTTCCCATGGGTAGGGTGATGCAGATCCTCTTTGCTAAACTCAAGAGTATCATTGGACTCATAATTTCCTAAAAACAAATTACTGGTGACACCACCATGAGCATGATATTTGTTTCCAACTTTCTCGTGATACAAACCCCCATTTCTAGGTAAAATTGGTCCTTGTGGATTTGTTCACAAGATGGCACCCTATTCTATGTTGGATACAAATTCTTACATAAATGACTAATGAACAAAAAAAATTGATTGTGAATTGTCAACTTATTAGTTGAACCTAGAATTATCTTAAGGTGACGAACATTGTGGAGAAAACGAATGAACGAATGAGAACAAAAATCGTATTCCAACGTAGGTTGGTGAGTAAGGAAGCAAAATGTATTGTGCAAGGTTTTTGGAAGGCTCCTCCAAGGGAACTAGTGTAGTGTTATCATGTTCTCTTCCTTACCTCACTTGTGAACATGAATTTCCACCATTGTTTTGAGATACTTGTGTAAACAAATTCTGCAGCCCACCACCCTCCATGCCTAGGAAGATCAGAAAGTCTAAAAAAACACAAATGTTTCTGCATATGGAAACTTGTGCATGTTTACAAACTCTGACCACAATTACAACTCATGTACCTAACTCATATAATTGCTTATAGAAAAAGAACAAGTTCAAGAAGAAAGCTTACTGATTTCAAAGGAAAACAACACAATGTATCCAAATTTCAAAGCTTTAGTGTAGTTATTTTCATCCTCTTCCACCCGCTATCTTACTGTTATTGCTCCCTAGTTTTTCCACTCCACTAAATTCGCACAACAATCTTCATATATTCCAAGATAGGAGGTTAAAAACATTTAGTTTCACTTGATCCACCCATAGCTATGACATAAGTTTCCCTATGCTACTATTTCTCACCATAATGTTTCAACCACAAACTTGGAAAATTCACCTTCAATTCTCTAACATTTGCTAGAAGCTTGCCATTGTGAACTCTCTTTTAATCATGAGCTATTTTAATGAGAAGAATTGCAAATGGAATGTGTTTATGTATCACATTATCCATGGTGTCAATGTCAAACTCATCAACATACCTACACAACAAAAGGGAATCCAAGCACAACATATGTTATAGTACATGATGAAAAAGCCACATGGGTTGTAGGAGCAGTGTTACAAAACAAAAGCTTTGCATCCATAACATCAAAAGATTGTACGAAGTATATAGTCAAAAATCATAGTATGCATAAGACTTACAAATAATCATTAATAATCTGATGGAACATACAATACAATCATGATGACAACTTAGGGAGATATTGTGGGAGACACAAACCCTAATTAGATTATCAACACACTTCCATACCTCAGAGAGTTAAGTAGATCATTCTTGATGTGTGATGTGGCTAATGTAAATACAATTTTGCAGAAAACCTACATGTTTAAGTTTCAAGAAGATAACAATAAGTTCTCCACCCTAGAACTTTATATCAAGAATTGGTGGTGTAACAAACCTTTGAGGTTCATGCCAAGGGTTGTGGAGCCAAAGATCCTCCACTTAATTATTTTTTGGCTTTGATTCAATCACATCATGCTTTTGTAAAGTCATTCCCAATTTCATTGGTGGTCCCATCATGCAAATTAAGTACATAATAACCTCAAACTTCACATTAACTAGGAGCATTAACCAAGAATACTGCAAATTGGAAGTTTGCCATGACTCTACTTTGTAGTGCTCTTGGTTACACAAGTTAGACCTCTTAAATAGGACACCATTTTCTACAATAAGTTTCAAGATCTAGTTACACCATACAAATAACTTGCAAAGGACGTGTTAGAAAGCCAATAGGAAGCAAAGCCTAGTGTTGTGCATGGGTTGACAATCTAATTGCATCTTCTGCTTATAATAAGGGACCTATTACTCAAAGCTAAGTCTTTAAACTATTCAGTGAGCATTTAAGTACTTCTACACTGATGTGTAGTAACCCTACCAAACCATAGGAGCTTACAATGATCAAAATTAGATTCTATTGTCAACATATTTCATGTAGCTTCAAAAGAGAATACTCTTGCACCTATTCCACAAAAAATACAACCAAATTATGCTTCCATGATCAAAACCATTGGAACACACCAAAATCCCATAATGAAGGCTATTAGGTTGGTTCTCATGCTCAAAATCTTGCTTTAATGACTAACTCAATGTCTAGGTCAAGTGAAAGATGCAAACCATCTACATCTGATTAGGATTCTTTCTCCAACCCCTTTTAGCCTTGAAAGTTTTCAAATACAAAAAGAAAGCAGTTTAACACCATTGACATTTGCAACTTTACCTAAGTGGTAATCACAAGAACGAATTGGGAAAAAAAGGCAAGATTAAACTCCAACATAAATTCAAGCAATTCTTCCACTAATTTTGTATCAATTGCATCATTAAGTTCGTGGAACAAAGCAAAGACAAACTTTGCTTTTGATTGCCTTAAATTATGCCAGTCAACTTCACAATGGAAGCCAACAAAATCATAACCATGAACATAACAAGAATACACAATAGGAAAGTCAAACCTGGATCTCATGGCCATCATTGATTAACCATCAAGATTAACCTTTGAAATCAACTTTTCAGAGTTGGAAATGTTCAACACACTTTTGCATTGAATCTTTTCATAATAATTAAAAATTTCTTGACACACTTTCTACATCAAACTACAAACTACCAAGCACTCATTAATCAAGTTGCTGTAAACTATTATTATTGGAATGATTCAATTATAGGGATCTTTATGTGCCAAGCTTCAAGCATCTTGCAATAAGATACTTTGAACATATTTAGACAAGGGAAGAAACATAGAGGAGAAAGAGTAGCATACCAAAACAATTGTTGCCAAGGTAAGGTGCACAAACTTTGGAAGCATAAACTACTGTGAAGGAACTGATTCCTCCAAACATCAAGTTCTTCAAAGCTTCTAATCTTACAGGTCCACAATTGAACACATAGATGTGTGCACGTTCCAACATTGATTATCCATGCTCCCCCATGTTTTGGCACCATGTCTAATCAAAGAAGGATCATAAATGACTAAGCATTCTTGCACATTCTTCAAGTAGAACAATAGCGAACACAAATGAATCAATTTTTCCAAGGAATGAAACATAACCAAAACCAACAAGAAAACACCCATGGAAATTACAATGGTTGGAACAACAACAATCGGAAAAAACAAAAAAAAAAGGACGAAGAGAAGAAGTTGAACATGGAGAAGAACCTAAGCTGACAATTCTATTTAGTTGAACGTAGTGCCATCGAAGAAGGGACGAAGTTGCCCCCCTCTTGTAGCTTGTATTCCATTCAATTACACATAGTGCCATTGAAGAAGGGATGGAGTTGTCGCCCCCTTCTTGTAGCACGTATTCCACTCAGTTACGAGTTATTATACATGTTTGCTAACTTTACAAATGCATGTTGTGCGCACACGTAAGTTTCACATAATTATCCATCAAATTGCAGTTGCAAGTATGGTGTTCTTTACAATTACAATGATGTTTAACCATTTCACATGTCTTTATTTCGTTTCAAAGATTGGATTAAGGTTAGGAATAGGGTTAAGGCTCATAGGTTAAATGCATTGATCAAACTTTTTCTCAAGTTGAACTTTGCATTTGAGATTGTTGAAGTCTTCATGCTCTTGATCAAAGTTGTGGCAAGTAGTTAGTGTTGTTCTTTTCCTTGAATGTGTGTTGTTGTAAGGAATTCACACTAGAATAACCACTAGGAAAACCACCCAAGTGGTTTGAAAAGGTGAAGTGAACAATTTTCAATCATGCCCGAAAGTTTTCTGGGTAATCAATTTTGTTTTTTTTTAAACAAAAAAATGGGACCACTTTTGTCACCCATTACAAAACCACCATAGTGGGCTTGTAATGGATTACACCCATTAATGTTAGCAATTAATGGTTTGCCACTATGATAGACCACTTGAAATCAATTTGGGTGGTTGGGCGTAGTGGTCTAACCACATGGTTTCCAGTAGTGATTCATTGTACAACCAACACAATTACAGTTATGATCATATATGGAATTATGATGAAAAAAGGATTCAAGTTGGCAAATAGTCTAAAGCAAGAATTTTGGCCAAGAAAGGATTTAATGCGATTTACAACACCATCCCAAAATGTTGGGATGGTTAGATGTAAACTATGCAGTCAATGGTGTAGGGGGTGTTCTACTTGGTTTCTACATCTTCAGAGGTGAAAGAATAAAGGATAATTACATTAAACTTTGCAAATCGATCAGGTATTTGTATGGCAATGCAAAAAATAACATGGATGACTTCTTTCATGTTTAAAGAATTTTTGTCTTTCTTTAACAAGTCAGTTACATGTGGAGTGTCTTTTAGCAATCGACATTTGTTAATTCTAGATGGACATGGCAACCATATTACCTTAAAAGCAATAGAACAAGCAAAAAAGTTTGGGTTAAAAATGATCACATTGCCATCGCACACATCACATGCATTACAACCATTAAATGTGTTTTGTTTCAAACATTTTAAGACAACATTCAAAAAGGTCAAGTCCTTCTCCAAACCATCCACCATAGAATCCACTCCACTCCACTCTTAGGCTTGGTCGTTGTTGCAAATTGTTGTTATTATTGCTCTGAGTAAGGCAACAAAAACTGCAAAGGTGAGGGTGATGAATTCGCTGGAAAAATGTTGTAATTAGGTTTGGTTGTTACAAACCCTCCACCTGAAGAAGAAGCAATAGCTATTTGCAGTGTCTCTTCCATGGGAAGTAGTTGCACAAGCCAACTCTATTCAATCTGATCCTAGTTCCTTCAACCAAAGCAAGCAACCCTAGACCCTAAACCCTATACACTTCCAAAGATAGCACACTTGGTAGCCGATTTCATGCCTACTCGAAGTTGAAGAAACCCTCTTGTAGCACGAGAGATAGTGAGAAGGAGTTTGACAAATCTAAGCGTAGAGAGAAAGAGTGCTTGGATTTTTTTCGTTCTATAGCTGCAAGAATTAGGGTTTGGTGGCGACATATTTAAAGCATGGAATGGCCCTATTGCTTGATAATTGTCAAATGTCTGTCTATTCTTTGATGATGATTCCGTTCGAAATTGTCATCATATTTGCGGTTGGGTATTGTCATTCCACATGTACTTTCTTATTCATCAATTGATTATACATGGAATCAGATTTTCTGAAATGCCTTGTGGGGGTCTTATGCTTTAGTAAGCATTCCCCCAAAATACACCTTGAATCTTGTCAGAGGTTTTTTACATACTATAAAATGGATTTTAGGGTTTAAGGGTTCAAGAATCGAGAACCTGTTGGGAGAAAGCAAAATGGAAGAATATACCTATACCAGTAGGGTTTTTGGGTGTTTGCAAACACAATATAGATACCTGAAAAAAGCTTTTTATGGCCCGCATAGCTCTTGCAAACTAACAGCTCAATAGTTTTCTTAGGGTTTATGGATTCAAGAACCTGTTGGGAGGAGGAAGAAAACATGTAAGGATGCAGGTTAGTTTTTAGGTTTCTGCGTTTTTGTCATTTAAGCAATAGGTACCTGCTGAAAAGCTTAGGACCCTCATAGCTCCCAGGTTGTTGCTTACCAAACATTTGATGATAAAAATTGGGTGATTTTGCATCTATCTGCAGCTGTACCAAAACTACAAACGCAGATAATTGCACAGAAAATTGCTGAGTTCAGAAGGAGATTGCCAACAATAGATTCAGGGTTGATCTGCATCTCAGAGCTTGCAATTATGTCTCAGTCCATGGTAATGATTTTGATGAGAGAAAAAAGAGAGAGAGATGTTGCAGCAATACAGTATTCAGGAATATATGAAAAGCTTGTGATGGATAGATAGGTAGATAGATAACTCTCTCCTTTTTTGCTTTTGCCATTCACCCAAAAGCTTCCAGATCTGTGGACTCCAAGACTTCCAGAAGGCTTCAACTTCCTGCAAAGAACCCAAAAGACAAGCACATGGATCATGTGGCAAGATTTCAATCTCAGACTGCAAAGTACCTCACTGAATTATGAATATTGATGAAGCTGTAGATCAATTGTCTGAATGATGAAGCTCCCGACAGGTTTGTCTGAATGACAAGCTCCAGACAGATTTGTCTGAATGATGAGCTCCAGATTGCAATCAAAATAGTAGCAAAGACCAAGATGCGAATCAGCAACAAGCTGCACACTTGATTCAGAATCTGTCAAGTCTTTCTTTCATGTTTTGTAGTAATTCTCTTTCAATCCCCACACAATAACATCTGTGTTGAGCAATTTTGCAACAGGCTAGGATGCAGAAAAAGATGACTTTGAGATGCGTATACTGCACATTGCCCTGATCAGTGATGTGAAGAACACATTGATGAGCTTTGTAATATATATAATGATGATCTATGACAGTCTATTGCAGTTGCTGCAACTGCAATATGCAGCAATCCATGATCATCTGCAGCTGCAGCACTACTACACATTCATGTTCTCACATGCATGTTGATGCAGAAAAATTTATTTGCAATATATATATCGCAGCACAGCATGAGGTTCATGGAGATCACAGTTGCAGCATCCTCAAAGCAAATTTACAGAAAGCTTGCTGCAAAGACCATGATCATGATAGCTAGCTAGCTAGCTAGCAGCAAATCCAATTGCAAAGTTCTGCACTTTGCACCTGCAGCTGCATGCCTGTCTGCAGATGGAAGCATAGAGGAAGATTTGAAGGGGAGGAAGATGTGAATGAGTTTGGGCAATTGACATTGCTCTGTAAGTCTTGAGCTTGATGGGTACAGAAGAGTGAGATTGACAGGAGCAGCAGCACATTCCAAGAATTGCAATGCTAAGAAGAAGCTGTTGTGTGGGATTGATGCTGAGATGAAGAAGTAGTACTAGTGTGAGATCTTTTGCAGTGTGCAATGGCTCCTTGTACTGCACTGTGAAGCTCAGACATCTGGCTGTTGTTGTTGTTGTTGTTCATGATGCTTGCAGGAGTGGCACTGTTGATGATCTTTGGGCTATGGTTGTTCCTGATGTTAGGGCTCACGCTTCTTCTGCAGCTGAACTTGGGGCTGCTCTTCACTTTAGGGCTACTGCTCGCCACACCACCTCCTGCACTTGCTGCAGCAGCTGCAGAAGCTCGATTGTTCATCTGCACTGCAGGAAGCTGATTCATTGACATCTTCGACGACGATCTGGTGTTGTTCTCGCACACCGCGATGTTGTTATTGGTTGTAGGAAACCTTGGACTGTGGGATGATAAGCTCCCACAGCCTGCCAGGCCCGGCGCCGCGGACACGACATGCGATTTGGGACGAGAAGAGGACAAGGAGGAGGAGGAAGACGGTGCAGTCCTGTCGAAAGCTGCTGGCATGGATTTGGAACGCATTGGCTTATTTGCATCCACAGATGGAGGACGTGCTGGGCGCATGAGCTTCTCGTCAAACGAAGGTCGCGCACGCATTGCGTTGTTGTTGTCAGCGGACGATGAAATGGAGATCCTTGTCAAAGGAGTTGCTGCGGCGCCGGGAGTACTGCTGCAGCTGGGTCGATGCTGCAGTAGCTGATCCTGCATTTTGCAGACGGATGAGGAGGACTGTTGAGGCAACGGCGCTGCTGCTGCAGGAGGTCCTGTCGCTGCTGCTGCTGCGAGGCGCTCCGTTGCACTTCTGCCGTAAGGAAGTTTGAGAAGCTTCATGCACTTGAGCCAACGCTCCCGCGCCTTGGAGAGACTTCCCGTATCAGCGGCAGCAGCTTTCTCCACCCGATGATCCCGCTCCCGCTCCCCTCCAGCAGCTTGCTGTTGTACGTAGTTGTCAGATCTGCTGCTGCTGCTGCATCCGCGATCGAAATGCCCTGCTGCTGCATGAAGCGTTGACGACACGGACCTCCTTCTCAGTTGCGGTGCGCACTCCGCCGCTGGCGACGACGACGCTGCTTTGTCGTTGTAACACTCGGAGCTTCTTCTCATGACAAACTCGCGGGCAGGTGGTGGTGATGAGAAGCTGCCAGCTGCTGCTCCACTACTCGCGCCGGGTAAGACTTTGCAAGAAGAAGTAGCTGCTGCAGAAGACGAAGAAGACTCGTGAGAGTACGAATGCCTGGGCGGCGCAACCGCTGATCTCGGTGCTGCAGCATCCACCAAGCAGCAGTCGGTGCAGGGATGATGATGATGATGATGATGATGATGCCGCGACGCTGCTGCTGCTGCTGCAGTTCTCTGCAACTTCGACAGAGCTGCTGCATGATCCATATAGCTCATGTCAGAAATCCTGCCGGGAACATTCCGCGGGCGTTGCGGCCGCTGGAGCTTTTGCTGCTGCTCCTGCTGCACCTTCGCATGATTATGAGTATCCATGCTGCTCTCTGCTGCCGCCGCCGCCGCCGCCTTCGTCGTCATCTTCAACTTTCCTCCAAATGTTGGAACCTTCCACTTGAAAGGAGATCGAAGCCAGGAACGGCAAGCCGCCGGCCTTTCCGACTCCATGAAACCGTGAGCACCGAAAGCTGCAGTCTCGACATCAGAGGGCAAAACGCCAGCCGCTGCTGCTTCAGGGCGGGCGTCCTTACAACTCTTGATCGCAGCTGCTCCTACTGCTGCACAAGCTGCTGCTGAAACATCAACGTGCGAGGAGCGCGGCGGCTGGCCGGAATCGGTACTGAGCCTAGTGCTACAATTGTCGAAGTATGCATCTTGCGAGCTGCCATTGGAGTCCCGCGAGCTAGTAGCACTGCTGCTGCTGCTTTGATCTACACTACCAGAACTTGTCATGCAGCAATCCCCGCGACCTCCGTACTCTCCCGGCGTCGACGACTCCCCCCACAGGATCACGCTGCAGCTGCTCTGCGACCTGAAACTGGAGCTCCGGGAGTCCGCTAGACCACCCCCCGTCACCAGCTCCACTGGTGCAAAGTCCGTGGAATTCACGCAGAACTTGGAGTACTTGGGCTCGAACATGCGCGCCAGCGTCACCGGCGACATCTTGCTGAACGGCTCCGTCACCATTCTCCGCGACACCACAAAGCTCTCCTGCTGCGGATAACTACTCGACTTCTGTTCTTTGCAACAACTCGCCGCAGCAGCTCTACACTCTTGTTGCTCAAGAACTTCTTGTTGTCCTCCTCCTCCTCCTCTTCTGTGAATCATCATCATCCCGTTGTTGTTGTTGTTGCAGTTGTCGAGTTCTTGCAACTTGGGAGGAGCCGCAGCTGCGGCGTTATTATAGCAGGCGCGTCTGCGTCTACTGGCGCGCATCATAGACTCCCAGTGCAGTGGTAACGCCACATCCATGTCCTCGAATTTCTGCTGTTGCAACAGCTGCTGCTGAACACTCATGCCTGAATCACGAATATCTGCAGCAACTCCAAGTCCGGGGGCAGCTTTTCCTCCGCCTCCTGCAGCAGCAGCTGCTGCTGCAGCCATGGTCAAGTCCAATACTGCAAGACTACTGCTGCTGCTAATAGTGTTGTTGTTGGGTGGACGTCGCTTGCAGACTACCGCTCTCTCGAACACTCCATCTCTTCTGGACGTTATGAAAGTCTCGTACTCGTTGTCAATCCAATCGCTCCTCGTCATGATCTTCAGCTGCTGCTGGTGTTCTACCCTTTTGCTGATTTCTGCAACAAGATCCGACCAAACCGGATGATCACAAACTTGTAAGAAGAAGTCTCTAGCTAGTGACTACACAAACGACAGAATGCTGCTGCAGTTACTTCTTCCTCCTCAGTAAAGCTGCTGGCAGCTGCGTCTCTCCCTCGACTCGTCGACGACGGAATCTCTCTCTGCTTGCATGTGTGTCCTGAAGTCTACAACATACAAACAGAAACAACAAAACAAGTCCGAGAAGATAAGATTAAGAAATGAGGAAGAGAAAGAGAAAGAGTAGGAGCTGCCGGAAGAAGAAGAAGATTCAGCTGCTGCTGCTCACGACAGTCGAGAGAGAGAGAGAGAGAGATAGGCAGACGTGACTCCAAAAAAAGTCCAAAAAGCGTCTTCGATTTGCAGCAGATTTGAAGCTTACACAGTAGTAGCGTTGATCAGAGATCAGATCATGGGTCGGGGGGAGGGGGAGAGCTGCTGGACCTCCGGCTACGATCTTTTACCGATCAAGATTGTGCTTTTGCATTTGCAGAGATCATGGCAGTAAAAAATAAAGAAAAAAACACAGACACACACACATAGACAGTTCTCTCTCTCTGCAACCCGCCCAACCGAACTACAAGAGAGGGGAGAAACTTTTGGTATCAGAATCAGATTTTGACTAACCAAGTACAAGCTGATTCACGGGTTCTGCTGCAGCGACAGGGTGGGTTGGTTCCAGATGAAAAACTGGGAACTAGGTAGCAGTGGACTGTGGTGCTGGTGGTGGGGCACTAGTAGTACTGGGTTCTATAAGAGTTAAGAAATGATGAGCCTCTGAGAGATCGGGCTGCATTCAACCAAGCCCGGATGTGTGAAAGTTCTGTTGTGCAAGCTGCAAATCCTATGTGTGTGGGAAGAGGGGACTACTGGGTGGGACGAACGGATTGATGGATCGATCGATCGATCGATCATGCGTGAAATTGTTAGTTCTTCGTTCCTTTAAACTTCCTGCTGCAGTCAACCTGCCCGCCTGCCTGCAAATGGGATTTGGTGGTGCTCCAGGTATATGATCAAAGTGGGTGGGATTTGTTTAGTCAAACTGCCGTTGTTGGCATGTGCGATCTCGAGCATCCTGCTACACAGACTCCAACAAATTCCCCAAAAAGTAGAAAAGAGAGAGGGAGAGAGAGGAGGAGGAGGAGGAAGAAGATTCAATCACGAGTCAGTCACCACAACAACCCCAACTCCTTTCCTTTTTTTTCTTTTTTTTTGGTTTTGTTTTGTTTCTGGACTTCAAATCCAATACCAAAAAAATTCCAGAGAAAAAAAAGCATCTGTTTCACTTCTTCTTCTTCTTCTTCAAGTCCAGAGATCCAGAGTTCATCATCGCAGACAAGGACTCCGCTGCTGCTGCTGGTGGGAGGCGGCCTTGAATGTTTCAGCCAAATAAGGCCGCTCTCTCTTTGCTTTGCTTTGCAAGCTGCAGTCTTGTGTGGGACCCCTCATGAGTCCCACACAAAACCAGAAGGTAGGTAGGTAGCTACGTAGCTACCTGCCCACCGCCCCCCCGCCCCTTTATGGCAAGTCCAAATCAGTGTTGGCTGGTTCTTACTTGTTGGCCAGTTCCAGTTCCGGGGCTGGTTCCCCAGTACCTACCCAGATTGCCGGTACTAAATTTTGAGATTTAAAAAAACCGGAATTGGAACTGGATCTGGTCTCGAAAACAAGGACCCGGCCTTCAGTTAGAATTGAACCTTAAACCAGAACCAGCCCCAAAACTTGATTTTTATAGGTTCCAGTTCTTCATTTTCTTTTTTTATTATAAAAATGTTTTAAATGTTTATTCTGGAAAAAAATTCAACGGGGATTAGGTGTTGTTAGTTTGAGAAAATAATTCAATTGGGGGTGGGGGGAAACATTGGCAATCTAGTTGTTACTTGTGGAATATGTCTCTCAAGTATGCAAGTTTTTTTTTAAAAATTTAATAACAATTTATTTATTTCAAGTTATGTATGGGTTTGTGTATGTAGTTGATATAGCTGGTCACTTTTTATGGCTTGTGCAATGCTAGTAACTAGAAAGATTTTCAGTTTTGGACTATGTGGCGACAGGTAGAAACAGATCTAGTTTGGAACCAGATCCATTTAGGAATTTGTTTTGAAAAATTGAGTTCAAGACTGTACCAAAGGTTTTTTCAATTAATCCCCCCTCAAAAAAAAAATCTTGAACCAGAGTTGGAGATTTTCTCCCAAAAAAAAAAAAAAAAAAAACATTAAAATTGGTACCAAAGGTTCTCTTGAAAAGTAAGAACTGGACAACACTGGTCCAAACCAGTGTTGGCAGGTATAGATTTTTGAACATATCAACTGGTACTAGTATGGATTTTCTTTAACTTTCATACAAGGCTGGCCCTGGTATTAGGGCCCATTGCCAAATTTTGGGTGGAATGAGGTAGGTATAGAATTTGTATTGAGACTGGTATAGCATTGGTGTGAAGCCAATATCACAAGTCCACACTACTACCAATAGTTGCCTGTCAAATCCAAACCCTAAACCTATACCCTAAACACAAATCCAAATCAGTGTCGGGTGGGTACAGTCTTCTGAACAAACCCAACTGGTCCTAGAATTGGATTTTCTTAAAACCTTTACCAGCCTGCTTGGTAGTCATATTAAGGCTGAATGCTGATTTTTGGCTTGTATGATGAGGTAGGTACGTATTTGTAGTGAGACACAGGTATAGCCCTGGTAAGAAGCTGGTACCACTGCAGATCCACCAAACCAGTAGCTGCTTTGGCCACCCTCCCCACCCCCCTTGTAGCAGATCCAAACCAGTGTTGGGTGGGTATAGACTTTTGAATGCACCAGCAGGTACTAGAACTGTTTTTTTTTGCTAAACCTTTGGTACCAGCCTGGGGTTGGTATTAATGCCCAGTTCTGATTTTTGGCTCATATGAAGTAGGTGTAACTAAAAAGAAAGGGGACTCCACGTCAATAAACCAAGATGCAATTACTGTCTGAAATTTACTTATCACATTTACATATCATGCAAGACTTAATTCAGGGTGCATAAATGTTTTTGTATGTAAAGAATTAAACTATTTTTAAGGCATTTAGTTGGGATCAATCGCTTCAAGCCTTCTCTCATGAGCCATCATGACTACCTTCTATAGGTTGCCATTCAACTTGCAATTTTACAGATTCCAGTATAGTTCTAACTCTTAACATACTCAAACATAATTAACCAGATATTCCTAGAAACAAATTGAACATACCCACTTCACAATTTTCCTGACACTGCAATCATCCATGGTAATTTCAACAAAAGACCTGCCCTTCTTGAATTCAACAATAATTGGAAACTAACATTTCTCTTAGAGTTGCCATAATCAATAGGTCTCGTTCCCTCAAACATGCAACACACGAACACTTGCTTGAATATATAAAACTCAAGAATCACAGCATGACCTTAGGCACCCTCCCTAAGCTTTTCATCACCTCCCATGTGCCTTGCTAATCTACATATCCATGCTAACTCCTAACAATCAAACTCCTTGTGTAGCAAAAAAACAAATAATCTAAGTGTCCTAAGCATTCATCTCATAGACAATTATTCTCTAGAACCCAAAGCAAAACCCCATAGCCACATTGCAACAACCAAAATTTGATACTTAGCTTTTCAAAGTTCCGCCTTTAAAGCCTTCCATTCGCATTGATATTTTGTGCCTCCAATTCAATTCAAGTAGCTCTAGAAACATAAAGAAGGTGTGACAAGCCACTACAATGAAACCAAAACACACCACCCAAATCTAATAAACACAACATAATGACTTTGATAAATGTAGGAACAAAACAAAACACTAACAAGCAAATCCCAAAATTTTTTATCCTTCATAATACTTTCATGGCACATATAACCACCAACATTATTGTTGAATGATGAAAGACAAACCCAAAAGCAAAAACTTCAACCTTGTAAAAGTTGACAATTCACACAAAGTAAAAAAGTAGCCACCCATGCCCTAATTCCACATCGCAAATGTAATGTCCCCCATTCAAATTAAACTGATTATTTCATTCCTCACCATTCAAGGTGCAACATGCAATAGTTGCAAATCTCTTCAAGGTCTGTGCCATAATTGTTCCTCTTTACCTTTAATCACACATGTTTTTCCACCTTCATCATGATCTATGTACCCATTCCCATCAAGATATTTAACAAACAGAAAAAGACCTTCCCAACTAAACACCAAGGATTTTTTCATTCTCGATTTCTTCATTTTCGCATACGTCTCACCTTCCATGAACCCAAAGAACATTTGTTTACCCTTCCAAACCACATATGCCTACTTCTATCAAACTTGTGTTCGGTTAACATTCTCAATGAGTTCTTGATCGAGTTTAACAATAAGTTGCAACTTGTTAATCATATGTTTTACCATAATAGTTAGTTCACCATCATCATCAAAAGTTTGCACCAATGGACTCAAAATTATCAACTCTCAACTTGGGAATTCTCCTTATCAAAACCATATGCGAAGAAAACCTTATACTAGCTTGGATCCCACATCGATATCCAAATAAGATTCTAGGTAATTGGGTGTCCCAATCCTGTGCATGTTCAGGTGTTGCTAATAACACAATTAGTCCATGTTTCAACGTCTTCACCAATCTTTCCACCATACCATTGCATCTATGCCATTGAAGTGTAGTATACTAATGCAAAATACCATAAATTTTGCATAGTTGATCAAATTCAACAGCCCATTTTGATATGTTGTTTGTCAAAACATATTTTGGAACCCCAAATCTACATATCACTTCAATATTTTAGAAACTATTCATCCCTCTCTACATCATGATTAACCACTATTTTGGGCTCACGCCATTTTGAAGAGTGGTCAATGGCTACCAAAATGTACCTATTATCGTTCTTTGTTTCGAGAAAAAGACTAGCTATGTCAAATGCCACACAGTAAAACTAATCCCAAACGGCAATGCTCTCAAAGGTTTTTGGTTCAAATGTGATGTTGCTAGTTCTTTTGACCAGTTAGCATTATTTGCAGCAATGCACAATCGCCTTCACATCATCAATTTTACTATGCCAAAAATATTGTTGATTTATTTCAGCCAATGTTCACCCTTCACCAAAATGGCCAATTTTCTTATGCAAATCTAATATGATTTGTTATTGTTCCTTAAGTCGTCGTACCACCAATCCTTTGACATCAAATTATCATTATTCCAATAGTATTGTAACATTTGCTTATTGACCCTTGTTCTTCCCTCATCATCACATCCAACAAGGAGTGGTTTCCCATTCAACATATCCATGTTTAGTTAATCATCTCAAATCTCCATATTCTTGGAAAATTTCCAATCATTGTTTTATTCAAACATCTCCATTTCTTCATCACCATCAACAATAACATGGGTTTCTTCCACAATTTGCCAATGTGTTTTGACAACCTACAACTCATTCCTTTTCCTCTTTAGGGTGTTAGCATTACACCTTATTGCCAGTATCCTAGTAGACTTAATAACAATCTTCTCAACAACCACATTAAAAGAGGTTAAAACTTCATTCTCCTCGATTTTTTCAACTTCCACCATGAATAAATGATTGAGTAAACCTTGACTCCCCAAATGTTGGGGCATTCTTCCCATTTTTGTATTTCATCTACCTATCCAAATAGTTTCATATGTCCCTTAAACAGTTTGCAATAGTCTACAATCTTGAATTTCCCACATTTCCTCATCCTCTTCAACAACACCCATAAGGTTTTGACTTAATGCATCCACATTGGTGTGTTTGGACCTAGCTCAATGTACAATTTTGAAATTAAAGTCTTGTAAAATATTGATACATCTACCCCCTATGTCATACGCATTTGGTATAGTAGCCAACCACTCTAGAAGTCTATGGTCAATTCATAGTGTGAAGTAATTTCAATACAAATATTTCCTAAAATGCATAATGCCCTAGTACATTAATGCATAACATTCACCTTCCATAAGGTGAAACTTCTTTTGTACAAGGGAAAGCCCCTTGCTAGCATAAGCAATAACATGTTCATTTCTCCCATCCTTTTGTGATAGAATGGCTCCTACCTTGCATGTAAACCAATCCACATCAAGAATAAATGCCTTTGTGAAATTAGGCCTAACCAAAATTGGAGTTGAAACAAAGGCAGCCTTCAACAAATCAAACAAATTTTGATAGTTAGGGTTCCAACTAAAAACATTATCTTTCTTAATTAAGTTAAACAAAGGTATGGCTATTCGGGAATATCCTTTCACATAGTTTCTATAGTAACTAATCAATCCCAAGAATGCTTGCACATTAGTCACATAAGTAGGAATAAGAAATTCAACAACAACTTTGATTTTTCTAGGTTTAAGTTATGTACCATCACAGTTTACTACATGACCTAGAAAGGTCAAACTAATCTTTGCACATTCACACTTGTTTGGGTTAATTTTTAGGTTTACTTCCCTTAACTTCATAAGCACATATTGATAATAAAATATGCTTAAGATGCTCCTCCCAAGCCAAACTATGAACATTCAAGTCATCAACAAAAGCTTTCAAGAATTTGCCGATATAGGTTTTAAATACTTTCATCATCATCCAAATAAAAATGTTATTAACATTTTTCATGCCAAATGGCATCATAGTCCAATCAAACAAACATGATTTGGTAATCATAGCTTTTTTATGAACATCCTCAACATCCATCTTGATTTACTAGAATCCTGATTGTAGATCCAAGGTAAAAAAACCATTGTGATTTGCCAAACTGATTCAAAACATCATCAACTAATGGCATTGGAAATGCATCACATCGAGTTTATAAATTCAATGGTCTGTAGTCACCACATAACCTACAACTCCCATCATCCTATTGTTCTCAATCTTGTTGTTAAAATGAACTTCATCACTACTTACATAGGCCCAAACTAACATTCCCTCTTTATTTTTGTAAAGTTTCCAACTCAATACACAAGTTTCACATCCAGCTAATTCGACTCTAACAATACAATCACCTTCTTGCAACTTCCTTTTGTGTTCGAGCTTAAAGAACTTAACAAATCTTTCAAACACAAATGATTTGACAAGTAACCAAATATCTCCAAGCCTAGGTACTACTTCAAGATTTTCATGCAACAAGTGTTATTTTTCAAACAACATAATAAGGCCATATGAAGGTGTAAAAGAACCTAAAATTTCTTAAGTTGATGAGAACCCAACTCTAGTCATTAGCGGCTATCATTAGCCACATAGAAGTTCAGATATAAAATCCCAAAAATGTAATACCAATAGCAAGATCATTGGGTCTTGTTTTTCTAACCCCAAACCCAACAACTTGCAATGTAGTAAACCCAGCGACATGCAATATTAGGGTACCTGAAATAGGTTGTTTACCGAAATTCCTTTGATCGAATTCAAGAACAATAAGCTTGCCACTCATAACTATAGCAAACAATCTTCATAGATTGATTCCAAAATGCATGTCTTCACAATATTTAATTATTCTAATACTAAAAAAAAAAGACACCACATCAATAAACCAAAATGCAATTACCATATGAAATCTATTTACCATATTTACATATCATGGTAGAACTAATTTAGAGTGCACAAATATTGTTGTGTGCAAAGAATTAAACTATTTTCAAAGCATTTAGTTGGGATCAAATCACTTTAAGCCTTCTCTCATGAGTTATCACCGCCTTCTATAGGTTGCCATTCAACTTACAATTTTACAAATTCTCTCAATCAAGTATAGCTCCAACTTTTAACATACCCAGACATACCCAATTACATGTTTTCAAAAAACAAATTGAACATACCTACCTCACAACTTCATAATTTTCTCAACATTGCAACCATCCCTAGGAGTTTTGACAAAAGAATTGCCCATCTTGAATTCAAGAATAATCGGAAACTAACATTTCTCTCATAATTCCCATAACCAACAAGTCTCATTCCCTCAACCTCACAACACACGAACACTTTGCTTGAGTATATAAAACTCAAGAATCATGGACAACCTTAGGCAAGCTCTCAAATTCCCTAAGTTTTTCATCACCTCCCACATGTGCCTTGTTAATTTACATATCCATGTTAATTCCTAACAATCAAACTAAACTCCTTGCGTAGCAGAAAATAGAATAACAATAGTCTTATTGTCCTAAACATTCATCTCATAGAAAATTATTTTTTATAATCAAAAAGAAAAACCACATAGCCACATTACAACAACCAAAATTCAATACTTAGCTTCTTGAAGTCCCACACTAAAACTGTCCATTTGCATTGATACTTCGCACCTCCAATTTAAGTAGTTCTAGAAACATACAGAAGGTGTGACAAGCCACCGCACTGAAATCAAAACACACCACCCAAATATGATAAACACAACATAATGACTTTGATCAATTTAGGAATAGAACAAAACACTAGCATACAAATCCTAGAGATTTCAATCCATCATAATACCTTCATGGCCTGTATAACCGCTAGCCTTATTGTTGAATGACGAAAGACAAACCCAAAAGCAAAAACTCGAACATTGTAGAAATGGTTCACACAAAGCAAAAGAGCAGCCACTCTTGCTTTAATTCCACATCACATAGGTATATTTTTTTTATTAAGATTGTTATAGCCTTAATATAAGCTAGTATGACAGAAAGTCTTACTAGGCAACTAGCTATTGTGATGAGGCTAGTATTATTTCATCTCCTTACTAAGCATGAATTAGTACAAGGCTTGTATTGCTTAAAATGCCAATCTAGTAGGTTATTTGGGCTACTATCCCCCAACACCTACCAATGCACTAGTGCATTAGTTGGTGGATGAGGGACCATGCATGCCATTTTGGGATGAACCCATATTAGGGTTTTTCCTTCTTTTCCTCTCTCTATTTCACCTTGCCCCCCAATTTCAAAAAACTAGACACTTGCCTACCCTATCAATAGCCCTACTTACCCCCTATAATAATCACATTTTTATTTATTTTTTCCTTTTTTTTCCTTTCTCTTCTAACAAGAATACACCTTCTCCCTCTTTCTTCGTCTTTTAATAGAAACAATGCTTTCAATTACCCTTCTTTTTTTTTCTTTTTTTTTTTCCTTACTAACTACAAGAAGTAAACCAAACAATATTAAAAAAAAGTTGCATATAGATTGTCATTAATTTGTTTAATTTAAACTAGTGTTTCATTTTTTGATTACAAAGAAAGGTATTACAAGATTTTTCTTTTAAGAAGATGTGCGAGGTGGTGGTAAAATTTAATCCCATAAGCATGGTTAATGACTCAACCATACAAAAATTGTCGCAAGCTAGCCTTGGGCTTACAACCAAGGTAAGGGCTTGCAAGGTTACGGGCCAAAAGGGAAGCCCGGGAGTGAAGGAAAGTGTGAAGGAATGAACCCTCACACTCCCAAAGGAGCTTCCATTTGGGAGTTAGAGTCTTGGTGGACTCTTGAATGTTCAGAGAGTGATTTCAAAGGGCAAAACCCAATGGCTTGAAAAGTTCTTTATACCATTGAAAAGCTATTGAAACTTAGATGTCTAAAATGGGCTCGCATGACCCATTTAGATATTGAAAACACAAGTTATGGCCAAAAGAAGGGCTGAGAATCAAATTGGCAGTTTGACTCCTGACCACTAAAAGTTAAGAATTGACTCGATTTCCTTGCGTGTAGGTGGTGTGTGACATACCTTTGGAGAGCTCTTGACAAGGGATAGAACTTTGTTTTGGACCTCATCTCAATCGGAGGTTTACACACAAAATTATGGGGCCCCAAATTCGCAAGAGTCCCAACTTTGGCAATTTTGGGACTCCCACTGGGGAATCCCAGGACAAAAACCCATTTGGATGTGGATCTCGTGGAGAGGCATAGAGTATACTATAAGGGGGAAGGTGGTGGCTTCCCCCAAGTCTGGGCAGTGGTGAGTCTTGTGAATCCGAGTTGCCCGTGGCTCATCTTAGCACCAAAAATGTTCCAACTATGCACTAACCACCTTGTGTTGGTTTTGTGCACGTCCATGTGAGTAGTTGATGCTTGTCACTCTTCCTAATCCCATCTTGGAGCTCCAACACTCCCCTCTACCCCCTCAAAGTGCTATGAGCCAGGGAGCGCGCCTCGATTCCTTGCTTTTCCGTTGTTTTTAATTTGGACTCACATTTGAATCCATTAAGGAGCTTGGGGGTGCATAAAAAATGGACATGATTAAAAACCTTTGACATATGTGTGTATAATTATCGCTTTCTATGAAAGCAATGTTATAAGATGTAATACATGCATATCAAGCCATGTTAAAACTTACATCAACCACATAAGATTTTTTATTTGAATTACAAGATCCCCTTGAAAAGACAATACTTGCAAGTAGGGTCATGCAAAGAATATTTTAAAACATCATTTCAATACTTACATAAATGCCTCCCTAACCCACGTTAGTAGACATTGGGTCCAATTTAGCATAACTTACATATAGTTACATTGAAAAAATGGTCTTCCAACTATTGTATTTGCATAATGAAACCTAACCCACCTTATGTTCACAATATAAGTACAATACTTACATCAAGGGTCTTAAGCCACCTTATGCTAACCATAAGACTTACATATAATGTTCCTAACACACATTGGAAAAATTAATCTAATTATAATAAAGAAATCCATAAAGTCAACCTATCTTCACCTTGTCTTTCACCCCCTAAACCCTCTTTCAATGGTATTCGAAAAGTAAAGAAATTTCAATATGAAATGCTAAAACTAAGTGCAAATGTTGAATCTCAGCATTTAATGCACAAGGTTCAAGAAGAATTATAATAGTTGTACAATTAGGAATAGTGAAAATTTGTGTAGTAGAATGGAAGCACTTAGGAAAAAAGGAAAGACATGGTGAAATTTAGGAAACCATCAAAATTGATGGTTTTTTGAGTTTCACCCCATGTTGAATGCTAATGTACCTTTTTTGTAGGTTTTTAAAAAATCTCACCTTGTGTGTATGGCCAAACTTAGGGTACTCACCCTATTTTTTCTTGACTATGAACATCTCTAATACATGGATTATTTTTTATACCTTGTTGGGATTTGGAGTTGAATTGATTAAATGGTTTAGGAATTCAATCCATGGTAATACATTTGTAAAAACATGCACCTACAATATCCATTTTCTTCATTAGACCATAACATCACAAACTTACTTAGGCTTCATATTTTCATACAAATTTTATGTGAATTTTGATTTTCATTGGTTCATACAAAAATCGCATGAATTCTATACTATGAACGATATTTGTATGTATTCAATATCTTAAATATTCAAATAGATGAAACATTGTTTTTTAATGACATACATAAATGTTGATGTTTAATACACAAAAAATCATAATTTTATGCAAAATTACATCATGATAATTGCACAAATTTACTTAAAAGGTAAATCATATGTACTTCACAACATGACATCATAAGAAGAAAATTTGCATCATTTATATAATTTTTATAAAAATTCATGTCATTTTTACACTTTGAAGCCCATGAATTTTGCACAAACATATTGTTTTACAATTTTTCATGGATTCTATTTAAATTTTGTGATATTGGAAGTTTTTGATGGATTACTAATGGAATAAACAAGTCAATACTTACATGTGGGAGTAATAACTACAATACACAAAAGATTAAACCTTGCAATATTTGCATGCATGACTAATCAATATATTATGCATGGAAACTAGGTTGGCAATACATGCATGCCAAATTAATAAAAATTACATAAATGTAAATCTAATCCTTGCAATACCCACATGCCAAACTAAAATCACACCGGACATGGGACCCAACCCTACAATACCCATAGATGAATCTTAAAAACACACTGGACTTGGGACTAAACCTTACAATACTTGCACGCGAAACTAAAACACACATTAAACCTAGGACCCAACCATGCACTACATGCATGCCAACTCTAAATTCATTTTGAACATGGGATCCATTTTTGCAATACCTACATGAAACCTTAAAACCCACACTACCCCCTAGTACATGATCATGCAATATTCACATGCCTAACTAAAACCTATATTGTACATGGAACCCTTACAAGCAATACCCGTATTCAAAATTAATAACTAAATATAGATTTTTTGAACTACAATTAAACATTTGTTAACTTAATATTATTTTCCAATCATCAAGAAAATGTAAGTTATATTCATGTTGATCTAATAAAAGAAACTAATTGGATTGTAATTAAATCAAAACCACACATGAACAAAATAAATGAAGGGAGGGGGGGGGGGAGATACCTTTAAATTGATGGTATAAGGTGACAACACTTTCCTTGCAAAGTTTTCTAGCTCTAAATCAAACCATAACTCCAAATAAATCCACACAAAACCTTAAACAAATAAATAGAAAACCTTAACAATTATAGTGATAAATTAAACCTTAATTACAAAACCTTACACAACCTTGATAACTATAAAAAAAACATTTTTGGACATGATCTATTTATGAATTTGAAATCAAAGCTAAAAATAATAAGAATTTAAATGAATGAAGGAAAATGTTTATCTCTTATTAACCTTTCTCTTACCATTTAATTTGAATTTCTCCAAATTTTTTTCCACTCCCCTTCAAAAGAGAAGAAATGAGATTTTAAGATCATTCTAAAGTGAATTAATCTTTGTTCATAACTTGGTAGTGAGAATTCAATGATTGTTTTAGATTCACATCGTTACAAAAAAATTCATGTTTCAATATATGGGGCTAGCAAGCGAAGGATTGTAATGGAGGAGGCAACAAAAGCTTGAACACAATAGCTTTTGTGACTACTAAATGATGTGAATAATAGGCATAAAATCATAAGATATTTGGAACAAACCCTTGACCATGGCTGCAAAGTTATTTTATTTAACCTAACAAATTTCAATATTTTTCATTAATTCTTGATTATGATTCTATTAATTGTCAACCATAGTAAACCTCTCTACTTTAATTGTTTCCATTATCCTCTATATTATTAAAATAGAAACTTCTTTGGATTTGCTTGAATGATCAACTTCATTGACATAATGGAAAATCAAATCATTTTGTAAATAAATAATTGTGAAAGGATGTACATAACCTGTCACTTGTGATGTGTTGCACCTTGACATTATTGCTAGTCAATTAGTAAAAGGATCAATATAAGCACATTATTGATGATTGTAGGTGTTTAATATGAAATAACTCTAGTGGAAGCATCCATGGTAGGAGTTTCCTGCTCAACAATAAACTGCCAAAAGTATTGAAATTTATTTTCATTTAAATACAAAAGCATTCAAAATAAATAAATACACCATATGAATACACAAACATTCAAATAAAAAAATAGAAGGGTTCGTTCATGGTTGGGATACCAAAAAAGGAAAAAAAATACTTAAGGATTTTTAAAAACTATTTTTTACAAATAACATTTACATGAAACAAACTTAAGTGAGAAAAATTGAATAGTCCAATATAAGATAATTCATGTGTTAATGGTGATTTTTCACAATCATACATAATTGTGTATGAATATTTTAGTTGAATGCTAGAAATGCAAAAAATCCCAAAATGAATTTCAATGGACAACTAAACATGTTTTTTCGCATGTTTATTTCCTTCACATGTGACCTGCATCTAAAGCTAGACATTTTGGTCCCATTGAACATAATTTTTTTATCAAATGGTTTTTAAAATGAATCCTTTGCCTTGCAACCCTTTCCTTCAAAATTCAAGACTTTGAAAATTTTGAATGATTTGGTTTTTCATCATGTTCATCCAATGAACATGTACTTTCATAGAAGGGGGCATGTTTTTGTTGCATAAAACATTTGAACTCAATTGTATGATTTTATGCCTTCCTTTGGGTTACTTTAAAAAAAATGTACTTTAGACATTTGATTCCTTTAGTTTATAAGACTCAAAAGGACATTAACATAGTATCCAAATTATTTAAAATTTTTTTTAATAATTTAAGATGACATCATTTTATCTATTGGCATACAACAATCCACTACAATTATAATAATCTAAGATTTAAAAAATCCAAAGTTCTCCTTTGCAGTTTTTTTCTAGTTAGACATTCTTTTTAATGCCCCAATCGTGAATGGACCCAAAAAGAGGATTGTCGATTAAGAATGTGGGCAGAACATAAAAACAAATTCATGTGGTCATTGAAGTAAACAAAGAAACAAAATTGAATACAAAAATTTTAACCTAGTTTAAAGGGGATTTGAATTCCAACCTCAAAATGGTGTTACCCATTGCAACTCAAACCATATTTGCCCCCAAAATCCAATTAAAGAAAAAATTCAAAACATTTACAAAAAAATCATTCCAATGCCAATTGAAATTGCAACAAGGTCTTATCATTGACAATCAAAGGAGCTTGAATGACATGTGAAAGAATGAGATGTAGCTTTATATAAAGAAAGCACGTATGCCACCACAAATGTAGAATATTTCAATGTGGACATATGAGGTGCATGTCAAACCTTGATACATAATTGGTATTCAAACCAACAACTTGCACTTGCATTAGTGAAATTTTACCTTCAATGCATTTAATTACCAATGTTCAACTTGTGAACATATAAACAACCCCCCAAACCCTAATATCTAAAATTAGGCATCGATGGCATATGACACTTGGTTTTCATTCCACTTGCACATTATCATGTAGAAAGGAAAGGTTTCAAGTGTGTAAAACTTTTGCACATACATCCAAACAACAAGGTTCAAATGCATAGTTAGGCAATTCTTTAACTTGTTTTGATGAATGTTACATTCAAAAAAATGCACTTGTCCTACACACTACCCAACACCATAACCAGCGCAACTTGACTAACTTCAACCATTTTGAGAGACATTAATTTAGAGCCCCATTAGACCAAAGTTTTTCCCACAATCAAATGGCTAAGTTGTAGTTATGGGGAGGCAACATGGCATTTTAGCAATAATTTTACATCACCAATTTGAAAAAATATTATTATCAATGAAGCAAAATAGGGTTGATGATTGGGCCATACCAAAAGTACCCCATGTCTTGGGGTGCCCAAAAAGTATTTGAATAAGCCCCATGTGTTCTTAAAATGTAACTTCAACCTCTAGAACAAGCCAATATGAAGGGTAAATCACCCCAATTGCACAAAAAAATTCTTGTGTTGGAAATCATTATTTCAAGTCAATTATCAAACCTATAGTTGTTACAAAACATTATTGTTTCACATAATTCATAATTTCAACCCAAATCTCCATGGTTACAACGCCCACCTCCATTGTGTGACGCACTCCCAACTCCTTAAAGGATTCAAATGTGAGCCCAAGTAGAAAACAATGGAAGACGAAGGAGTCGAAGCACGCTCCCTAGCTAACAATACTTTAAAGGGTAGAGGGGCGTGTTGGAGCTCCGGGATGGGACTAGGAAGAGTTGACAAGCTTCACTCACTCACACGGGCGTACACACAACCCACCAAAGTGGTTAGTGCATAGTTGGAACACCCTTAGTGCTAGGACGAGCCACAGGCAACACGGACACACAAGACTCACCACGGCCCGGACTTGGGGGAAGCCACCACCTTCCCCCTTATAGTATACTCTGCAGCTCTCCACGGAGGCTACATCCAAATGGTTATTTTTCCCGGGAC
>Ga0116231_10001940_pt1 | contig 43136 bp, 25 predicted proteins | sample S1TSphgellanicum_2_FD_89695 | JGI IMG/M metagenome (GOLD analysis project Ga0116231, IMG submission 89695) | Host-associated microbial communities from peat moss isolated from Minnesota, USA - S1T2_Fd - Sphagnum magellanicum MG | ecosystem: Host-associated > Plants > Peat moss > Unclassified... | reverse complement strand
TTATTTATTTTATTTTTTATAAAAAAATTATAAAAAAAAAAAAAATATTAAAAAATAAAAAAATAAAAAAAACCTGAAAGTTTTTTTTAAAATTAAAAAAGAAAAAAAAAAAAAAAAAACATGTACATTATACAAAAATCAAAATTGGCTTTGTGTTGCAACTATCCAAATTGTGATGGCACTAATTTGGACCACATCTAAAGCTAATGCAACAAAAGAGTACAAGATTTATCCACTGCTCAACTTAAGATGTTCCTCCTCCCATAGGGTGTTAGACCACATCTTTCAGGGTTAGATGTGGAGGGTCATCATTGTGATTTGGGGCAAACAATTCAATGTTGCTATCAATAACCCGCCAAACTGCCACCTTGTAGATAGCTATTTCAATCCCCTTAGAGTGAAACATGTCACCTTTAATTCACATCATTTCTCCATTTCCAACCACTCATTCAAAATTATGAGGATCCAACAACTCCACTTTATCTCCTTTAACAAACTATGGACATTGAGGGAAATCAATATGTTAGTCCTAATTGCCTACAATTTTAATGCATTCAATGTTTGAAAGTAGGCAAAAAATTTCAAACCTTCATATTGGTTCGCTTCAATGCCCTTGTTTGGTATTGCCAGATAATAAACACCCACAAACATGAACTTTAATGCAACAAATCAGACGTTAATGAACAAATTTTATGTTATCTTATATGTACATTATGCCCACACCACCACAAGAAATGAAAAAAATTGTACCATTTTTTGTTGGGTTGACACAACCATTGAAGTTCCTCATGCATTATGAATTGTGATGGATTTCACAACGGTCCCTGTGGTTTTCTTCACACCTAGAACGTTCTTCTTTGGCCTACCTACTTGTTTGGTAATTTGGCCTACCCACTTGTTTGGTAATTTGGCCTACCTTGTTGGGTTTGCTCACAGTTCCCAAAATTGAAGATCTTTCATCAAGTAAACCTGCACAATCCATGGGGTGAACTTGTCCCTCTTCTATTTTATTTCTTACATTTTTTTGCCCATGTTGCACTGTACCCTCATTACATACTTCCTTGTCCTACCCTGCCTCATTACATGCCTCCTTGTTTAACCATCCATCATTACATGCCTGTTTGTCTTGCCCTGTCTCATTACATACATGTGATTTTTGCCTTGCCTCATTACATACCTACTTTTCCTACCCTATCTCAGGCCATACCTGCTTGTCTTGCCCCACCCCAATACTTACTTATTTTTCCTGCCCTGTCCTAGGCCATTCTTGCTTGTCTTGCCCCACCCCAATACATACTTGCTTGTCCTGCCCTGCTTCATTACATGCTTGCAACTCCTGCCCTGCCTCATTACATGTCTTCTTGTCTTGCCTGATTTTATATCCTTGACCCAACTCGTGCCCTGCCTCATTACATGCTTCATTGTCTTGCCCTAGTTTATATCCTTGAACCACATCCTTATTGCCACCTTCCATCAGCACCTCCATAGGAACCCCATTTAATCTTTATGATGCTTGTGTGACCTTTTCCATGTCCGTCGCTACCCCCACATCCCCCCCATTAGGCAACTCAACATTCTCATATTTACCATCAATTTCCATGGTAGTTGATGTTGGAAATAATGTGTTCATGTAGCCTGCAAGTTCATGAAGGCATAATTTTATGGTCCTCAAGCACCCATCCATCTATTTCATGAATCTAGTAACATTGTTTTTCACCATAGTCATCTAGTTCACTACTAGAATTTCTATTTTTTTTAATTATAAATTTTAGTCAAAAAAGATCCATTTTAGACAAGCATAAAAAAACCTTTCAATCATTTTGAACAAGTCGTTTTGAACATGTCGATTGTGACTAGGACATGTATATTTTAACCAAGCTTAAGTTGGCATTTTTGACTAGTCATTTCGACTACTACTTTTGATTAGTCATTTTGGCTAGTACTTTTGCCTGGTCAATATAACAATCAAATTATTTTTTGACTGGTTAAACACCATTTTGACTAGGCAAATATCATGTAACATTTAAACAATGGCCACCCAAGTTAAGCCACATCGCATCTAAACATTGGCCACTCAAATTAAGCCAAATGGCATCTAAACATTGGCCACATAAGTTATGCCACATGTCATTTAAGCATTGACCATCTAAGCTATGTCATGTGGCATTTAAACATTGGCCACTAGGCTATGCCACATGGATAGAACTTAAAATAACCTAGGTTAAACCAAAAATTAAATACCTACTCCTAATGTCCCTATGCTTAGGAATCTACAACCTAACTTTTAGGCCTAGGTCTAGGAACCTATAACTAGCAATTAGGTGTAGAAGCCTAAAGAAAGTTAAGGCAACCTAAGCTATGATTTTTATTAGGCTTAAATGTACACCACCTAAATTAATTTTACATCTAGATGACTTGCATAAGAAAATCTTATTTCATTTTGAATTTGGCCTTTAAGGTTGAACCTTTTCAATTGGTTCATCCCAAGTGGCCTTCCTTTTTAAAATATTTCTTATGTCTTGGATGCTTATGGTGCATCTATTTATATTGCTCATCATTTAAAAAGGATGACAAACAATATGGGACAAACTTTTGGGAGAGAAACATTTTTATGTCCACACAACATTAGAGCTTTTTAGTTCACATAATATTATTCCTAAATAATTATGTAAGATGCATAAATTAAGTAAGTAAATAAATAAAAAGGTAGGTAAATATGTATGTTAATTAAGTTAAAATAAAAATTAGTAATAGTTAATGTCTAATTATTTAGTTATAATTAATAATTATAACCAAATTATAACTAATCCTTACAAATTTAACCTAATTCATTATATGTTGTCAACAATGTATTTGTAATAATTAATATTTAACTATTTAATTACACATTCATTATTGTATTTTAGGTAAATAACTAGTTAATCAATTGGTAATTTATCATAAGTATATAAATGGCCTACCCTAGCCTATATAATTAGGTTACCTATAGGTTAAAATATAGGTAAATAGGTGGAGTATAGGTACAATATGCATAAATAAATAACCTACATATAAGCTAATTGAATTTAGGTTATTTAACCACATACTTACATTACATAAGCTAAATAGGTGGTTAATTTAACCTAGGAAAAATTAATTATGGCAAAATTAATGATTGGTACAATAATGTTTAAACCAACCACAACTAAAGTAATTATGGAAAATTTAATAAAATTAAACTAATAATGGCTAAACCAACCAAATTTTTTTAATAATTATGAAAAATAACCATGACTAAACTAATTATGGTTCAATTAACCATAAGTCAAATAAATATGACCAAACTAACCAATGAATGAATATTTTATGATTAGACTAAAAATGATCGAACTAACCATGAGTAAAATAAATATGGCCAAACTAATTAAATAATAAATAATTTATGGTTCAACCAACCGTGGCTAAACAAATCATGTATAAAGTTAATATGGCTAAATTAACCAATGAATATATATTTTATGGCTAAAAAAACATGCACAAATTAATTATGGATAAAATCAAAATGAATAAAATAATTATGGCTAAAATCAAAATGGTAAATATTTATGGCAAAATTAACCATGGCTAAATTAGAAATAAAAAATATATCATGAGTAAATAAATTTGGTTAAACTAATTACTAATAAAGTTAATATGGCTAAATTAACTAATGAATATATATTTTGTGGCAAAACCAGTTATCCAAAAATTAATTATGGTTAAACTAAACATGAAATGAAATAATCATGGCTAAAATGAAAATGGTTAAAATAAATTATGGGAAAATTAAACATGGTTCAACTAGAAATGGTTCAACTAGTAGAGTAACTAATGAAAAAATATTTGATGCCAAAACCAATTATGAAAAAATTAATTATGACTAATAAACATGAATGAAATAGTTATGGTTAAAATAAAATTTTTTAAAATAATTATGGCAAAACCAACCATGGTTAAATTAACAATAATTTTAAATTAATTTTGGGTCTATTGATTATGGTTAAATTTATTAGAGTAAAATAATAATATGGTAAAATTAAATACAACTAATTTAATTATGCTTATAATAACCATGGTGCAATTCATTATGGCAAAACCAATAATGGCCCAATTAATAATGGTTAAATTAATAATGTTAAACTAATTATCATGGTTGATCTTACTAAGGTTAAACCAACTATTGTTAAATTGACCATGGTTAGATTAATTATGATTAATTTTAATTTTAATTAATTTTTTATGAAAAGTTGAACCATAATTAATTTCAATATAATCAATTTAACCATAGCTAAATTATATATATATATAATTAGTTTAATCATAATTAATTTGGTTATGATTCATTTTGTTATGATTAGCTAATTTTTACATTTTCCAAATTTTTTTTTAATTGGTCAAACATAATCAATATGTTAAATGTAGTTCCAAGATACTCAATTAGTATTAGAATTTGTAATTGGCTGTTTTAACTAGGCCATTGGCCACTTTGACTAAGCCTATTTAATTAGCCCTATTGATTAAATATAATAGATGTCCTTATTTAGTAGGGCACTGGCGAATTTGACCAAATTGGGTGGTCTTATTAATTAGGCCACTAAGCAATGTGACTAAATGTTCAATTTGAATAATCGTCAAATTGGTCATTTTAATCAAATTAATTAGTTGAAAAATACACATTGTGATTCAAGCCTTTGGCGTCTAGTCAAAAATACATGCCCTCTAGTAAAAAAACCATCCAATCAACTTGGTTATTTAAAAAAATAGAAATTTTAGTAATGGTTGTTGACAAAACCCACACCCACCTAAAGACCAACATTTCTCTTACAATTACAAAACTGATGCAATAGTATATCATTCCTATGAACTTTGTGCAAGTTTGAAATCAAGGGATTATGTCGCAACCCCACTTTGGCCAAGTGTGGGGGTGAAATCCAACACTTGGAAAAGTTGGAGGTTTGGAGCCCTCCGGGACTCCTGAATGTTCAGAGCTCGACAGCAAGGCCCAAAACACCTCGCATTGAGGTGTTCTTGGTGTCATTGAAAAGGTCCTGAAACGTAGATATCGAAAATGGCCTCGCATTGGCCATTCGGACATCGGCAGCCCAAGTTATGGGCAAAAGAAGGGCCGGGAGTCAAACTGGCAGTTTGACTCCCGACCATTAAAAGTCGGGAATCGACCCTTTCCAGACGTCTCCTTAGGGAGTGCGACATGTCATTGGAAAGATCTTGACGAGGGCTATAACTTTGGTTTAGACCTCATCGCGATCGGACTCTACAATCGAGAGTTATGGCCATTCAAAGTTTTGGGAGTCCAGTTGGGACAGTTTCGGGATTCCATTTCGGGAGTCCCAACAAAATGTGCCATTTGGATGTAGCCTCGGCGGCGAGCTGCAGAGAATAATATATGGGGGAAGGTGGTGGCTTCCCCCGAGTCCGGGCCGTGGTGAGTCTTGTGTGTCCAAGTGCCCGTGGCAAGTCCCAACACCCAAGGGTGTCCTAAATGCTAAACTAACCTTTTGTGGTTGGTTTTTGGATGCAGATTCACACGAACTAAACTAGTCCCTCTTCCTAGTCTAATCCCTGGGCTCCCAACTCGACCCTCTACCCCTTTTTAGAGTTGGAAGCCGGGAGCATGCCGCTAAGTCACAATTTCCGCAACTTGACTTTATGAAACCCTCAAGTGGGTTTCACCCCGTGACTTGGGAGCACGTCAGATTAACAATTTAACATTACATTAACCAAAGTGTGAAATTTACAAAAGAAAATAAACCATAGAAACATGCATCAAACATTAAAAAAAAAGGTTGGGCAAAGTTCATTTTGAACCCACTAATTCACCAAAAAAATTCCCAATGTATGACCACCACCATTTAAACTCATCTAAGCTCCAAAATGACCATTAGGCTATCTGCAAATCTAATATAAGACTAAGGTAGCAAAAATTTCGAACTAAGATGTTACCATAAGAATTAATTTCACAAATAAAGTCACTAAATTCATTATCAAATGTTGCCAAATCAACCTTTTTATTGAGCAACAACAATAGTTTTAAAATTTGGGTTTAACAGTTTAATTACCCAACTTGTTTTTTTGTAAAAAAATAAGAAAACAATAACTAAAATAGACAAAACTTCAAAAAAACAACAAGAAGATACCCAAATTGTAAGGCCACCAAGGCCATTATATAAAGATATGTTAATAATATAAAAGGGAAGTCTAAACACATTGATCTTAATTCGGAAACCTCATTTTCTACGATTTCAACCAATGATGGTTATCTTGCTTTTCTTCCCTCTACATAATTTCCAATTTCTTCCTTTTCAACCCAAGTTTATTAAAAAAAATACCAAATAGTTTTCCAAAAAACAAAATATGTGTACCAATTTGGCAAATGTCCCAGCTTTTCCACGTCTCCCATGCCTATTGATGTGATGGACATGGATTCGGGCTTGAGTCATTTGCTTCCCACAAAACACACCACCCAACTCATGAAATCAAATTTAAAGTTCTTGATATACATAAGCATCTTAACAATTGATAAAAGATCACAATAACATGTACATAACAAAAGATTCACAGAAGTTTTTTCAATGGATTTTTCATCCACCTAATAAGCTTTCAATTTCTCCAACTCTCAAATGTTGATATATGTGAGAGGCATAAATAATGGATCACAAACCCAACACTTCTTTAGTTTGGAGCACTCTCATTTCATAAAATAGGGCAATGACCTCTTTAATGCATGGAAGGACACAAGAAAGCCATCCCACTCAAATTCTTTGTTCAAGCCTTCTCTAATCTGTTCAATGTCTTTTGGGTTTTGTTCATTGAGGTTTATGATCGAATAGTCCAGAAATCTATTGCTAAGGGTTCAAATCATCTCATCAAATGCAACTTTGCCATTCAAGGCCCCATCAACAACCCCTAGCTTGTTAGTTTTTATGGTGGCCCCCTTTTTTCCAAAAGTTTTTCAAGCCTCCTCTTGTGTTCTTGTTCTTTTTGAGCTTTTCGTCATGTTTTTTGATCTTCACTAGTACCCCTTTTTGTTGGTGTGGCCTTTCATTATGGTGTGCATGTCTTTTGCCTTTTTGCTTTACCAAAGGTGAATAAAGTGCCCAAGATCCATGAGGGACAAGCATGTACCCTATTGGAACTTGAAAACCCTCTTGTTCCTTGCCATGCCCTTTAATTCATTTATGTTTTCTTTTCTTCTTGCCCTACACATGACAAAAAATTGTTCTAAAGCAACCCCAACAACTAATAAAAATCTCATTGAACTTATAAAATGAAAACTTATATCAATTTTCAAGTTTGTAGAATCTATCTCTGTACTTGTTCTATACTTCTAGCTTTCTACCTTTTTTACCCCAACTTTAACCCCCAAGCTTCCAATGGGTGTATGAGAATCAAGTCTTAATTCATCTTATAAGGATTCTAATTCTTATTCTTCAAATTCCTCAATCTTATAAGGGCTTGCCTCTGTATCTCCAGATGAGCTGGATGAAAAGGATGACGAAGATGTAATCCCCTTCATGCTATAAAAAACAATACTACACAATGGCAACCCACCTAATCCAAAGCATGAAATACATATCCTAGCATGAACAAAACACAACTTTTACATGCATTAATAGCCTTGGATTAAAAATCAGAAAATCATATTCAACAAAGATCTTGGTCACAATTACACATATTTTATGATCACCACCAACATATTGTGTAAATTACATGGTCAAGAAAATAAACAAATGTATAAAATTATTAGATCATAAATCAAACAAGGTTTTTAATATTAAATGTGAGTATAAATCCCCCATTGAACTCATGTTGCCCAAAAATGGGTCAAATTTTTTTAAAAATAACATTTAATAATTTAACTAGGATGGAAACACTTACAATGAAGATGTTTTTTTTTAGGTAAGCTTGGTATGAAATTGATCCACATTAATATTTGAGATCTACACCAACACAATGTCTAATCCTTATTAGTCCTTGTGTCACATCTCATTTCTTGAAACCATACATGGAAGCTTGAACCTCCCAACAAAAAAAACTTGCAAGAGTCAAAACATTGTTGAGAATATGTACAATATTTCCAAAACCAAATTTGCTTTTGTGAACCTGTAATCATTGCTAAGAATTTTTATGAGTGATGTAAGTAGTTCAAACTACCACAAACATACATATAAACCTAGACGACAATTGTTTTACTTGGTAGGCCAAAAAGAAAGTCACAAAATTGATTGGACAAATGTATATTTCAACTTAAATGTTACACCAAATATTAGAAGCTAATTACACACAAGTTGACCAATTGAACCCATGGTAAAAAGTCCTACAAGGAAATCTACGCATTTAAACCTTAAGCAAAAGTAAAATACATCAAAAACTTACTGGAATCAAAACACCACTTGTTTCTAATTGATTGACCTAAAGTCAAGACACCACTTGTTTCCAATTAGGCAAACTTGCAATCATCATTAAACATTTATAAATAATACTAAATAATTCAACATGAGAAGACACACAACCTTAATACATATTGGGACCATAGTTGAACTGTTTCGTTCTTACCCTCTAAAAGTTCAAAACACCATTCAATATAAGCTCTCAATGTGATAGAATCCACAAGGAAAACATGCAAAACAAACTTTCATCCCTTAAAATAAAAATATGCAAAGGTCACCCTTCAAACGTTAAACATCACCTTGCATTCCTCTAGTGCAACATAGCAACCACCTTGGAAAAAAAGTTGATAAGACTCAAATACCACTATGTATTAAAGGAGTGCATCATTATGCATTAGTTCTAAAGCTTGGTATTTGAGACGAAACTAAAGGCGACAATCAAAACCAATATTGGTTGTGCACAAGTTCAAAGGAGTAACAATAAGAAAGGTTGTTAATCCACAAACATTACCACAAACTAACTATAAAGTGAGAATGTAAACAATTCAAAGCATGTCCATAAAACTTTCCTTGTCTTAGCACTTTCCTTATATTGAGACCTTGAAAATCATAACACTTAAAATTTACAATGCAAACAACAAAGAAAGAAGAAAGTTGGTTCTTCATAAATGCTGACACAAACCAAGGCACCCAATGACATTAGAATGTAGATAGCAAAAGACCTAAAATGTGAGAACTTGGAGGTTGCTACCCTGAAACCCATAATGCAAACAATGGAATATTCGCACTTGTGAAAGCCCACAAAAAGATACCAAGCTTTGCATTCAAATTCTTGTGTGGTTATTAGTGATGCAACTAGTGACTATGAAAATATTTCCCATAAAACAATCACAAAAGCAATAAAAAAGGAGGCGAGTGCAACTCAAGTTATTTCATTTACACCCTTAGGTTAGGTTAAGTTGGTTAAACTAGGTTAGGTTGACACCTACCTAGACCTATTTACTACCTACTTACCTACCTTTTTCTTTAAAAATAATAATTTAGAAAATGATTTTAATTTAGGTATAAAATTAACCCAGTCGAATGGTCCATTATCTACCAATCAAATAATCGAATGATGTTTGATCATGATGTGCTCCCAAGTTCCTAATTAGACCCAAAGTGGGTCTAAGTTATTCAAGCAACGGAATTGTGAGGAACTCAGGGCACACTCCTAGTTTTCAGCACTAGAAGGGGTAAAGGGGCATGTTAAAGTTCCGAGATTGGACTAGGAAGAGTGACAAGCTTTAGTTACTTACTCGAACCTGCATTAAACCAACCAACAAGTTGGTTAGATCACTTTTTGGAACACCTTTGGTGTTAGGACAAGCCATGAACAACTCTAAACTCACAAGACTCACCACGGCCCGGACTCGGGGGAAGCCACCACCTTTGCCTATATAGTATTCTTTGCATCTCTCCACGGCACCTATATCTGAATGGTTTTTTGTCCCGAAACTCCCAAGGATTAGTCTTGAATTTGTCCCAATTTGGACTCCTGGGACCTTGTGAGGTCATAACGCTTTGCCTATACCTTCGATTGGGACGAGGTCTGAAGCAAACTTGTAGCTCTCCTTGAGAGCTTTTCAATAGTGTATTGCACTTCACCTGCACACACCGGGGTCAGGTTGATTCCCGACTTTTAATGGTCGAAAGTTAAACTGCCAGTTTAACTCCCGGCCTTTCTTTTTGCCATAACTTATGCTACAAATGTCCAAATGGCCCATGCGAAACGATTTTCGACATCTACATTTCGATAGATTTCCAATGATATAAAGAACACTTCAATGCGAGGTGTTTTGACCCTTGCAATCGAATTCTGAAGTTTCAGGAGCCCCGGAGGACTCCCAAGTCCCCATTTCAGGAGTGTGAGTTTCATCCTCACACTCTTTCAAAATAGGGTTACGACAAATCATGTCAAACGTGTTCAAGGTTGGAGGACCATGGTTTGCCATGTTTACAACCTTGTTTATTTGCGAAGTAATGTTTATTGTTATTTGCAATATGTAGTCAAAGGACATTAAAGCCCAATGTATACTTTGGAAGAAGCTGAATGCCATTGTTCCGAAGAAAGGTGTAACAAATCCAAATTTCAAAGGCTTCATGGTAGACAATGCCCAAGCAAATTGGAATGTTATTTGTATTGTTTATGGGACTAGAGATCCCACTATGAAGTTGAATGACAAGGAGCGTACTTGTCTTTTCCATTAAACTCAATCACTAAATAGGCACACAAAACAATTCATTGCTTCGGAGTTCCAAGGTTGGCATAAAGCTCTTTGTTATGATTATGAAAATGTAAAATCCTTAGAAGAAACTAACCTTCTTGGTGGTACTCCTCTTGGGTTATTATTAATGGTGTAATTCATGAAGTCAAATAATTGGTTGAACTTCTGGCATTTTTGAATGAAACAATGTGGAGGATTCATGTTAGATGTAAGAATTTTTTGCACCACTTTGTACATTAAAACTAATTTTTCTTGTTCTTTCTACACCATTTTGTACATTGGAAATAATTATTTATGTTCTACTCTGAATCCATTTCTTGAATGTGAATGTAAAAAATTTCCTTGGAGGAGGAAGTGGACATGTTAACTTATAACCTACCAAAAATAATTCATAACATTTGGCTTTCGGAATTTGGGAAAAGAGGTGCTTACTTGTACTACCACCTCAAATGATTATATGCAAGCTTTTAGGCAATTGACCTTATATTATGTTTTCCTTCATAGTGGTCGCTCAAGGACTAATATGGATAGGGATGAATTACAATTGTGTAAGGTGAGCCAATCTAATGATCCATTACAAATGGCTATTGTAATTGTTAGATTAGCTCCAAGTTCTTCATATACATCAAGGATATTGCACTTGGAAGATGAAAAGGTATTTGGATCCGTCAAACCTAACCAAAATTTGCCCCTTGGATTAGAAGGCAACTCGCATAGACATGATCGTGTTAATTTCTCCCGTCCGTGAGTCAAATTCACTTCGCGCAACTCTGCACCCAATGGAAATATAAGGTAATCTAGCCATTCACAAGAAGGTTTCCTAGTTGTTACTCATAATGGCAAAAAGGTGTTGGAATGCTTTTGTGGTGACAATGTTTGACACATTGAACGATGTAACCCCAAGTCCAATGCCCAATGTTTGGCATCCCAAAAGGACACTAAGCACTATTGCAAGGCAAAAATTATTTCAAAGGGAACATAATGGGGCATTCCTATTCCTTGTTATGTTGGTAATTGGAGTGTTGCCAAAGATGCGACAACTAAACTACACAAGTTTTGGTTTTGTCATGATGATCAAAGTCGTTATGTTAGAAGCACTAGTAGAAAATACATTATTGGAAGGCCCATTGTGCCTTTTTTATGGCTTGTGTAGGAAGGAACAAATCTCACCCAAGATGAAGTGATGACATTAAAGGAAATTGGTTTTCTTTTCTTCAAAAAACTAAAGTGTCACCCTAAAAATCTCTTCAATGATGATGCATCTCTTCTTATTAATAAACTAGCGGATGTAGATAACTAGCCAAAAATTCAAAACAGGAAAAGTATTCATCATGCTTTAGTATTCAAGATCTCTACTCAACAACAAAATAAGTGGGAGGTTGGACATGTTTTTATGTCAAACATCTTACCACCCACCAATGTTCCTTCTCCCAGATATGGAAAAATATATATAATCATTTCAAGTCCAACTAAAAATGGTAAACAATCTGAAATTACAATTGGCAATTTCCTTGATTACACTTGCATAGATTTTGTGTTAATGATGACAAGCTCATTGGGCAAACGTGGCAAATGGGTTGTAAGCACTTATATTACATCTTGCAACATGTGATGTTTTGTGGGCTAATGGAAAAGTTCATTCATCATCCAACTTGGAGCTAAAACAAAGTCCATAAATTAACCATCAAAGTTACAATGGTGGAATAATTAGTTAAAACCAGTTTTCATTTTCTTATTCTTGGGAAGTAGAAATGATTTTATCTCTAGCTGAAGTAAAGTAATTTTAACTTCATACTTGTTGGCTAGATGTAGAAATGTTTGCTCAATTAAGATAATTTGAAAATTTTAGTGTTTTGGATGATGTACATATAAAAAATTTACTTTTTACTAATATTCTAAAGTTAATAAGTTTTATTTCACTCAAATTGATTACCATACATAAAACTATTTTTAAAATCACAAATTAAGTATGTGTGTCAGAAAATATATTAGAAAAAATAAACCAAACAATTACCAATAATTACCAAACATCACAAAAAAAAATTCCAAATAAAAGTTGTCTTTTAGCATGAGCCTCTTTGATTCAACACTAAAAGTTTCACAACTTCAAAGGGTGTTGATGTTTGGGCTCCCAAGAAAATAGTTCAAATTCCTATCCTTTTGGCCCAAATATATAAAAATTATACAAAACAATTTTGAGCAAAATATTTGGGTTTAAATAATTTGCTTTGAAGATGATCTCAATTCACAAATGGGGAATACCATATTCAGATCAATCGCATTTTCTCCTTTTGATTTGTTGGTGCTTGTTACAAAAAATACTTTCACAATCTTGAGACATACCCTATTTTAATCAATAAGGGGAAATCTAATTATAACCCATTGACTTGTAATGAATGATTAGTCCTTTAAATCCTTGTTCATCTACCTATGTTGTCCAAAGTTTTTCAACAAATAACATTTTGCATATTTTTTCATTCAAAAAGTTCATCTATTATTCATCCATTTGCATACACATGGCAAAATATTTTGCCACATCTACAAAGATTCTATCTAATGTGACAAGGAATATTTTTGGCATATTCCATCCACATCATCAAAAGATGTTCAAAAATATTCCATCCTACTCACAGGCTCATGTTCACAAGTTCACGTTCACGTTCACAAGTTCCCAATATATCAATCCTACCTACGAGTGATTGTTAACCACTACATGTTACAAAGTAATGATTGAGTGTAAGCAAGATAAAATGAAGAACTTGATTACCTTGTCAAAATTAAAACAAGTAAATTTAAAATAACAACAAAACCCATTATAGAATTGTGGAACATTAAAAAATTTCATTTCAATGACTAAATATGATATGTGTTTACCTTAATGTGCATTGATTTTCATATTTCAAATTGTAAAAATAAGTTTTAAGTAGGTTTTTCAAAATACAAGTAGCTTTTGACATTTACTTTTCATTATGGGCTTTTGGTTTCAAGTAGGCGTCAAATAGGTTTTTACAAAAAAGAAATAGATTTTTTAAAAATTGACTTGCTAAAACATATGTTGATCTTCATTTCCTAACTTATTACATATGAATTTCATTAATTTTTCTAACCAAAATGTAGGTTTGAACATATATTTATTAGTCGATTTCAAATGTATTTTTTATCTATTTTGAAAATTCATTTGTTTTTAATTTTCTTAAAATTAAATTCTTATATACTTAATAGAACCAACTAATGTTATTTGACACGTACTTTCATTTAATTTGATATTACTTTATGGTAGTTATATGAAAGGTGTAAGGTTAAAGTGGAGATGTTTATTTTTTTGGCATACATTATTTTGTTTTGACCTTATTGTAATTTGAATCACAAATTAGAAAAAATTATCAATAGTTCAAACTAGCCAAATGCATTGAAAATACCAAAAGAGAAAAATATTTCATTACGACAATAAAATGATTGAGAACTAAGTTGTACCATTACAATGGCATGGTGTTTTCCAATATCTGGTGTGACCGATGATCCAAACTAAAAAAGCAATAATGATTTTATATAAAGCATTTGTAACCAAATGAACATATCAATAACTATTAAAGCAACACAATATTAAGTAGACAAGATTCAAAAATGAAATTACCAAACAAACTAAGGTTGATGACCTAGTATTGTCGGATTCACTAAGTTTAAAAGAATGTTTAGATTTACATGAAATAGTTACAATGTATGCTCAATGATTAGATAATCTATTTGTATTTTCTTTTAACTAATTACACTAATTCCCATTGCTTTTTGAACACAACATAGATATCATACTTATGAAAGGAATTCAAACCATATGATGTTACATATGTTAATCAAGTCATGTTTACACATTGAATGCTAAAAACATGGATGTTAACTTGTCTTCACCTATGAACTATGAACTACATCCAAAAGTTTACAACATGTCCCATAAATTCTCAAAATGAATCACAAACACATACCTTGTATTAAACCTTTTGTTTGCCATTCTATTAATGATCTTAAATTTAAGCATTTTTGAAAAAACTTAAATTAAATCTTTAAAACATCATAAATCATGTAACATGATCTTTCTATGTTCCACTTAAACTTGAATCATATTCTCTTGAATCATATCAAACAACATTTCATTAACATACTATCAAGCATAATTTGTTCGGCCACATGTTGTTAAACCTTTGAGTTTGAAAATATATCCAAATATTTTTATAATATTTTTAAATATTATAATTAATACATATATATATTATCATGAATATTATTCATGTTCACAATTTAGATTTCAATTTCAAATTTAAAACTTCAAAACAAATTTACCAAAAAATTCTGTTTACTTTTCAATTATCATTTTACATACAATTCTACACCATAAATTTTACATGGCGTATGTTTTTCTTGCTACATTGACAACATTTAACTTATGTGTTTCAAAAGATTCATGACACGATTATTTCGATTATCTGAGAGAATTAAGAAGGTGACATGTGTTTTAGTTATAGTTTGCAATAATAGATTAAGAGATCAAATAGAGGTAGACCTTGCATGATTCAAAGTTCAGTTATATAAGGAATATTAACTTGCTCAAAGATTTAACAACATATGGCCGAACAAAAGATGAATGACAATGTGAAAATGAAATAAGTTGCTCGAAATGAGAACATGAGAACTCATGGATCTTTCATGAAGACTTGCAGCTGCCAACCATCAAAACACTAGAAGCACTTGCCTGCAATGGCTTGGATTTCACAAACTGGCCGTTGCCTTTATGAAACCACGTTGCTGCGATCGAGATTTTCGAACTCCCCTCTAATCAACTGCCATACTCGGCTGTCGCCGTCGGAGATACCCACCATTTCGTGTGCGCGCTCTTCCCAGTTCCCACGCCTTCTAACTTGTGAACGAAGTTCCAGAACCCCACACTTAATAGGTATAAGAACTCTACGTCTTGCCAGAACCTTAGACTTTGTTCCACAAAGAAGAAGTCTGCAATCTTTATATCCATCGGATTCTGACCTGATGCCAGGTGAAGAGTCCATCCTCGAAAAGCCGAGTCTTCTGGCCCTCCTTGTCATCCCAAAGGACTTTGAGTATTGGCGCGATGCAGCTACCTAAAGATTCTTAGAGGCTGCAGGTGCGATCCGTCAGCTAGGTTCGTGCAAGGGACAAGTTCACGTGGAGGAAGGGTAGTGGGCTCATGACGAATCTGCAGGTGTATTGATACCGGTCCACGTGGGCAGCTAATCTTGAAGTATCTTGACGTCGTTTATGAATCCAACCCAAATTAAGAGAGCGTAAAAGCCGTTTCGTTCTTGCGAATCGAAAGGTACCCTCGAAGAATAATTCGCATTTGCTGGTTCTCAGCTGCTTATCTTTTCATTTCTCCGACGAACAGTTTGGTGAGAACTCATTGTTTGCAAATGTTGGCAGATCTGTATCTCTTCGAACAGAGTATATCGACTGGCGCAACAATTGTTTGTATTCCCTATCTCGAGCCAGAGACGAATACCCCGCAATCACCAGGTATCAAACCCGTTCTCCCTATTACTCTTCTTTCGGTCAAGATTCTTGCCGTACTTCACATGACTCGATGACCCCGTGGAATCCTCCACCTCAATTTTGTAAAATGTAGCACGGTTAAGTTACAGATTTTGAATTGTATTGCTCTTAGTTTCCAGCTGCAAGTTCCATTAAACCCATAAATATGCTGTCCCTTGCCTTATCTTTGTAAACCGTGAATCTGTGATCATGTACTTATCTCTTTTGTCGTCTGGAGAAACTTCACAAAGGGCAGAAGCGATATCCCTGAAAGTAAAATTTGGAGTTCCTGAGTGATCTGTTTTGTTGGAAAATTTGTGACATATGTTTTGTACCATATTTGACTCATGTGTTTGGTGAGCAGGGTTAGCAAGTGTGATAGGTTAAGCTACAAGTTTCGATAAGTATGAACCGGAAGTCGAATCGAAGTCTAGTGAATCAGAGCAGCGACCTGCGGATTTGGTTCGGGTGCAATAACTCGCGCAGAAGTTCACCAAGCGGGTCCACCAGAAGGGTTTTGTACATGGAGGCTGGCAAGAATTTCGTCGACATCGTTTTCAGCTTTCTCATGCTGCCTAGACTGGAGCAGAACTTTTTAAACTTATTTCTCAAGGTATGAACCTGCAAAATCATTGGTTGCAACCTAATTTAGCAAGTTTTGGTCTAGATTTGTTTGGCAATTGCCTGAGTGCTTGCTCTTGTACGAATGAGTTCGCTCTGGTGTTAATGCTGCAATTCTAGTTTAAGTTTGGAGTCTGAACGAATGGCCGGTGGGAACTATCATCAACATTTTCAAAAGCGTCGTCAAGCTCAACGATAGCTACATGAATATTGGCTGCAAGGACATTCTTCTGAGCCCGCAACCTGCATCGGGCTACCGTGAAAGCTCACTTCTGCGGATTGAAGGTGTTATGTCGGACCCAAGGACATACTACACATGCAGGAATTATGATTGCCCTGACGATGAAACCGTCATCAAAAGGACGCACAGTCAGATCTTCGTACAAGATGCAGGTTTCCGATGACACTGCGTCTCACTGAATCTCAAGAATCTCTGGCTACGGAGCTTGTTTCTGAACCTGCAAGAGCTGGTTATGTCACATGTGAAGAAAAACACGATTTTTATTGCTACTGATGATATTGAAATATACCCTATGTCCATCATCAAGTGCATTGTGCTGCTCAATAAGCTCAAAGTCAAGATCTGAACAGCCGGAAATTGCAGTAGGCATCACCCAGGTACAGTTTCACCAGTCTCTGCTTTTAGGCATTGATTAACAGGATTGATCTGGAATGAAGGAGTCAATCAGACATTGAGTCAAATACATGGTCGTCTCCATAGCTTTAACTTCTGCAGTCAAGAGTACTTCAAACCTTTAGAACCAGACGACATCCCTATCATATATAAGTAAGAGACCACCATCATATCCTCACTAGAAGTTCTTCACTTCTAAACTGTCTTGATTCCTTCAGGAAAAATAAATCAAGAAGAGATAATTTGTTTATGCAACAATTTCAGATCTTTCGCAAACATCAAATCATCGACCAGACTGGAAAGCCTCCTTCACTCGTATGATAAATGGGCTGCTAAAAACAATTTAAGTAGACCCATCTAAAAATCTTTAATGACAATTCGAGAGAAACTGCCAACCTGGAAACTGGAGAAGGTAACATAATTCAAAGTTTTAGAAGTGCAAGTCGCTAATTGTTCATAGAGCGGGCATAGAAACAGTAAACTATGGCCGCAGAAAAATCTACATCGGATAGTATGCTGTTGGCTTTATGGTGTTGGATCAGCAATGGTAAAGCCAGCAACAAAAAAATAGAGATGTGTTAAAACCTATTTCTAAATTGGCAAATCCAAGGTATCTGCAATTAGTCTTTAGGGTTAGAGCACCCACCATAATTGTTAGGATTGCAGATAATCTTATAAACTGCATCATAGGCGTTGAGATATGCGAATCGAACTCCTGGAGGATCAGCATTCAGTCCTTCGAGAAGACCTTCGAGAAGACCTTCCAGGCCGGTGTTAAACAATTGGATTTGCTGGTTCACCTCTGGTCACACACCCCATTAGTATATATATTCTTTGTCCAATTGGTGGTTTCTAGTTTAAACCCAGAAACAGGGTAACAGTACTAGCACCTGTCATCGATTCCACAATCTTTATTTCATGCACCTGACTTTTCATCTGACCCGGGACATAATTTATGCAAATTATTCCTTGCACGGGTCGGAGACATAGTCGGGACTCGGCTGTCAGCTTTGTGTCCTTTATCCTTTACCGAGAAAGACTTTCAGACTAACTCAACATTATCCATATGTTGTGGCCTTTGTGCAACACAGGTGAAGCGGCTGGTTCAGTGTGCCAAAAGGTCGTTCTTCGCCGTGCAGTAAAGACGTGGATTCTATTTACGGTAATTGCTTTGTGTATGCGCAGAAATTTGCTCTATATGTCATTTTAAAAGTATTAAACATACAGAGAAATGTGAGATGTACTGCATATAGTTGCCTGTTGCAGTAATTGCAGTATTGCATGTAATCCACGTAATTGCAGTATTGCATGTACCTTGTAGTAGGTACTCTGCTTTAATTTATGATGACTCCCTGATACATCCAGCTTAATGTGACATCATTGCAGCTCAAATCAGCCATGGAATTACTATGTCAATGTGTGTCACGCATTGCTAGACGCGCTTAATGATTCTCCAATGTTCTTGATGGCATGTACTCGAATGCAAACTCCAGGCACGCACCTTGTTTATGTAAATTTCTGATTGCCCAACCATGAGATATTTTAGATGGTGCCAGACTTGAGGTGAGCCTATAATTTTCAGGTGTCAATTATATATATATATATGTTTGGTGCACTTGTTTCGCTCTAGTGAGCGACTGTAGAACATAGTAAATTAAGTAGGACTGGATTCGTCAGGATTTATTTCAAATAGTACTGTCCTATCATCGATTGTATGATATATATTTTCCTGAATGGCTCGTTACTGGCTTTTCACAATCAAAATTCAGATATGGTGGCCAATATTCATCATAGCCTATAGGATTGCGTCCTTTTACTGCGACTTGTTTACTGCAATTAATCTTTTATGACTCTGTATGAAATTTCTGGTACACTATTGTCGTGCTGGTCTCATATCTGACAATTCAATTGAGCCTGTACAGTAAAGATACTTCGAGAGTATTAACTGTGTTGGTTGTATGTGGGGCCAAACCGAAGCCAATGTAAATCATGCAAGGATAATTTTGTCTATGATCTCCTCTCCCGGTTCAATTACATCCTGGGGTTCTTCTAAAAAAGTCCGATTTGGACTGGCTGCCGAATGTATCTTTGTCTATTGCAAATCCCAGAGCGCAATGTAAAGTGAAAAACGTCATACATCCTGGTAGGACGTTTCGGATGAACTCTTGTGTATGTTCCTCAAATTAGGTTTCTGAACAGCTCGAAGAAGTGCAATTCTCAAAACCTGGAGCAAGCTACATTGGCTGTCTACTGGCTTCGAACTCTTTTTATGTATGCAATACAATTTTCCTTTCCCTTGACCATAAAATGCCAGCGTAACTGCAGTATGTGACAAACCTGCAGGTTAAATGCAGGTATGCTATTCATGAGCATGTAGACTCAGTAGTTTATCTAGGGCTCAGCGCGTCATGACCTTGTTCTGCGTTGCCGAAGTGATACGAGTAGGTTGCCGATTAAATCTGCCAAGTCTGCTCACAAAACGTGACACGTGTTCTAATAGAGCGTCACAAGACTACGTCAACGTCCACCGCTCGCGTTACCATGAAAGTCGTGGACAGCTTCAAATCGAGGAATTTGAGCTGCCTGACCACTCGGAGCTTCAGAAATAGCCGTAATCGATTCTATTTAGGACGCATGATGCACGAATGATTACATCTTAATTTAGTTCCTGCTCTGAACCCTACGATATATTCTCATGGTATTAGGTAGGGAAAGTAACTCCAAAATATCCCAGGATTCAAGAGGGACGCAACCGTCAGATCGCCAAAATTCACTCCCTGTCCAAGGTCGCCCATGGCATGCAATTCTAATCTGGTGGGAGCTCACCACGTTACGTTTGGAGAGCGCTGCCGTCACCCAGGTCCCAGCAGCTGGAGCATGCACCACATGATAAGCTAATTGGCATCAGATATTTGTTGTTTACTCTACTAAAGTGATTGCCACAACATCTCAACACTAGTGTTTGATGATGTACAAAGTTACAAAATTATTAGCCCGGATCTCGAATTCACGTGGAGCGAAATGCAGGCCGCCCAAGTGGTGCTTTAGTAGTCGTTTGTGTAAGTACTACTAATCCATGAAGTAACACACTTGTAAACAAGCTGGCCCTGTGATAACCAACAACACTACTTAGTATTTCGCTTCTGTCAGGGTAATCTGAATGCATCTATTGCAGTTTGGACAGTAGCTTCAATTCCAAAAGGAGATATTTAAGGCCCGACTACTAGACGTGCAAGACAACTTTCATCAACGTTTGCTGGAATGCGTTTCTTGTTTTTTGTTGATTTTTGTGAATGTCCCAAAGATCTTAGAACTATTTTTGCATAGGGTAAGGTATCCCATCGAGGGCATGCCCTACTATCCAGATGTTAGCTTCCTGTACTCGAGGGGCAGTAGCCCCAGGTGTACGGAGCTTACAGCCATAACGCCCTCTGAATGGAGTGCCTTAACTAAAATAAAATATTTAAATTAAAAATCCAGCTTTCAAGGGGCCTTACTGGCATTATACCCCTTTCAAGGTTCGTACTGACGGTACATACCTGGGCAGTGCTCAGGACCAAGCAAAATTCTACCCCACAACTGCCCTAAATGACAAAGGAAAAACATGAACGAAGGTGTGACACTTAAGGTAAAGCCTCAGGGTAAGGGCATTCCCAAAATAAGGGGCCTGGGACCAGGTGATAGCCAATCATTCTAGCATGGCCCTCAGATGTGGGATTTATTCATCATAAAGCATAGGGCAAATGTTATACGAACCCATAGCCAATTTACATACATGGATTTCCATGTAAGATGGGTATTCTCAGATGTAAGGTGCTTCCAAATACACTAGGTAATGTCTCTAAGTGCAAATACACAAAGATATCAAGTGACTATCACCAATTGGGTTAAAACATGGGTACTTAAAAAGATTAAACATGTTGTTAAAATTTAATAATACATTAATATTGAATTTTTTATTTTATTTATAAATAGATACATTATAAAAATATTATTCTATGCATAGAATATCAAATTTGAATAAGTTTTAAAAAATTTACCAAGTCCTTAAAAACATTTAGGATTTTGTCACATGAAAAAAAAAAATTTAAGACTCATAAAAAAAAAATTAAACAATTTTTTTGGTTCAAAATTTTTATCACAAACAATTTGCTAATGTATATAAAATATATGAATGTGACAAGAACTAAATGCCTTATTGTAAGGCAAAATGTTCTTAAAAATTAAATTTTTAAAAAAATTGAACCATTGATAAAACACAGCCCACATTGGATAAATTATATTGTTCTCACTTTTATAAATGAAAAAAATAATTAATTAAAAGACCTACATAAGAAAAATTAATTATTTCATTTGAGAAGGAAAAAAAATGATAAAATAGGTCATGAGAAAAGTGAAAAAAAAGGATAAATTTGAAAAAATGAATCCTTAGGATTCAAATGTGATACCCAATCATGCTTAGACCCAATTACAAAATAAATTTTTTATTTAACTCCCAAACATAATTAGATATTATGACATCTTCTTTATTTAACTAGCCATATATAGTGAAAAAAGAGTTAATTAAATCATATCTAGCTTATAAAGTGTCATTTTCATCAATATGTTATGATTGGAAAATACCTTATGATTAACATGTACTATTGCGCTTGTAGAATAATTTGTGTCAACATTATTTTAAACTTGATCTCAATGTAACTTGTGAAATGGTCAATACATGACCATTTTTGGGATTATATGGTGGATTGCTTGTCAAACTATGTTAGATGATCCAGACGCACAATGCAAAATCACTCTCTTAACTATTTTGAATTATTTTCATTGTTTCTTTTCTTATGTATTACAACCTCATTAAGGTGCATGAACCAAATTCCATATATGAATATTGAAAACCCCTAGTGGCTAAAAATGGTAATTTTTTGAAATGTGTGACCTCCACAAATGACCACACTTGGAAATTCATAGAGTCCGCTTGGCAACTAAATAGAGGAAGCAATCATACCTAGGGTGCACCAAAAAAAGCTTAAGCCAACCCATCTCCAGCTAGCTGGACAATAGTAGCCTGGTTTGTTTAAATGTTTTTTCTAAATGTTTTACAAGTTACACTCACAACTATGTTGAAATCTCCAATCTTCACTTTGTGTCAAATCCTAAAATTTATTCAAATACTAATATCTAATTTATTGATATGTCTGAGCTCATAAAATTGATTGTAACGAAGAATTTAGTAGTTTTGAAGGCGGAAGTATGGAATACAATGCAAGACACAGGGAAACAACCAAACTTGTAATTAAGTTGATCTGTTCATATTACATATTAAACTAGTTTTCAGCTGTCAAAAAAAATCAATTTTACAAGTAGCTACTTTTCCTGGTGAATTTGTGTAAATGAATTCCAACTACTAATTCCAACTACTCGATAGAATTCAATGCAGCTCCAAACGCCAGGAACAAATTTCACAAATTTAATGGACTTTCAACATTATTATAGGATTAGGATGTATATTGGTATTGGGATTAAGTTTAGGATTCTATAAAGAGATTCATTTTTAATGTGAAATTACATAATTAAGAATTAATTATGTATTATGTAGAACTTCACATGTCTTTAATTTACATAATAAATTTACTTCTAGATGTCTTGTAATGTCAAGTGTAATGGTTCATGACATACACATGTGTAATCTCTATTTCAGAATTTGAATGTGATCATGAAATGAAGGACATTTGAAACTACACATTTATATGTGATTATATAATTTCATCATTAAATATCATTTACCAAATCTCAAGGGTGCAGGTCAATTGTACGAAGTGAAGTAACTATATTATTGTTGAATCACCCTTTGCACTATGCTTTACACTGGACATATATTAGTTTCAATGGAGATTCTAACAAATTTCAACTAAGTCTTACACGTTGAAGAATAAATAGGTTGTAAATGTCTTTAAAACTCTTCTTACCAACCTTCTACACATATGTATGATAATAAGTATGTATTCCTAGGCTTTGCTTTGTCACCATCAATCAGCAAGCTGCACTTATCATGCCAATATAGTGTCCTAATACAACTTTTATCAGTAATGAGTTCTTTTGTTTTGGAATCTAGTCTTACTCAGTCTAATGCTTGCGTAATTGTTCTAAGTTTTTAACAAGAAGGTTTATAGACAAAATTTTGAGTTTATGATGTACATGATATCACTTGTCATAATACTTAAACAAAGATTTTATTGGTGGTGGCATATACTCATATCGATTATAGGAACTTAACTGTACTCCCTTGCAATTTTTTAAAAGAATTGCAATTGTACCACAAGATTCAAAAAACTTTTAAAAACATTGAGATATTGACAAGCATTCTGAAATAGTGATCCTAATCACAAGAAATAAATCTGAACTTAATTCAAATCATGAACTAATATAATCTCAAGTTTAAGAATTTATACTTAGGTGTCCTGTCAATTCTATTCAGATTGATGTAAATCATAAGGATGGAGAAGTTCTCAGTAGATATGACAATATTTTCTTCTACATAGTCCAATTAAACTGTTGCAGATGCAAGTCATTTAAGGTTGGACACAGATAGTCATGTGAACTGTATTCATTTCCTGCGTGATGTGTAGAATTTCAAGACTTGAATTTGTGTAAAAGCTCAAATCAAATGGCTAGGTCTCAGCAACTGGTTACAGAAACACAAGGTTGAGTTGAGGAGAAAATGTCCAGTCAATGGTGCTACTGACAGCTTTGAGGTTAGAAATCTTTCAGTAAACAATCATTACCAAAACATGCAGAATTCTCTTTTTTAAGGGATTGCAATCTCTATTTTGCATGCATAGGCCAATGTCAAAACCATATTCCTTGATTCAAATGCTTCTGGACTGAATGTGCATTGTGAACCAAATGTAGAAGCAGCTATCATGAACCTTGGTTGATATGGATGAAGCTGTCCATCACCTTGGTTGAAGGAGGTTCAAATTCATTGTTGACAGAGTCAAAGCAACCCCTTGTATCAAATCAAACACCACAGAGAAATGAAGATTTTGTGAAGGATTCCAGGACAAGCATCTAGATGAAGCCTTAGTGCATGGTGAAAACAATGGAAATCGGGTTTGCCATGGGAAAGGACTTATACATTGAGTGTACAACTATTGTGATCTTCAGAACAAAGCTAATTTGTCTCCTTTGGTGCAGTCCAGTGGCAATTTTCATAGTCCATGCTGATTATGGTGAAGTTTGAGTGTGTGCTTAAGTTCAATTAAGTCCTCCATGGGCATTTTGGGATTTGGTGCTCTGCAGAATGAAGCTTATGATTTGAGTCAGGCTCATGTCATCCAGATGGACTCTGACATCAGAGAGGTATAAAGTTCCAGTTTGATCCTGAAGGCTGTGTTAGTCTGTCTGTAACATGTAGAAGTGTCAATCTACTCACAAAAACTTGAAATAGCATATGGCAACTTGTCAGTAGTTTTGTTTGGCATAACAAAAAAATTTGATTTGTTGCTTGACTACATGGCTGGATTTTGTGTGTAGATCACTAGGTATACTACCTTTAGAACTTGACTTGGCTTTGCATGACTAAGTAACTTGTGAACCTTTGTTCTCTGTGAAGTGCTGCAGCAGATAGTGTCAGTGGTTGCAATAGCCCTACTTACAAAGCATTCAGTCCCAAGTTTAGTGAAGATTCTTAGAACTGTGCCAGTTGATTGTCATATGAAATATAGAGATCAGTACGTAGTCTCTGCACAACTATCCTGTATTCACTGAACAATGTGCTGCCTGTGAGAGCTTAACTTGCCAGATTCTTTATGTTGAGCAATCTGGAGATGGTCCTCATCTATGATGACGGAATACAAGTAAGCAATTTTTCTAACCTAAATTTTCCATCATGTGCAAGCAATTGGCATATTTGACAGGCTCAACAACTCTGTCATTTTTTCACCATGAAATTTTACTATTTGATCTTGAGGTCTTTCTCAATGCCAAGAACATTCTGTGGAAGGCAAGGCAGTGTGTGTTCGAAGAGAAACTAAGTCACAGAATCTGAATGAAAACATGATTTTTTCAGCAACATGAGAAAGCCTCCAAGAACCATTGCAAAGTATATGCAGGAGGAGACCACACATGCTTTTCATTTATTTTTGACAGTGCAGGAAAGGAGGCAAGGAATTGGATGATGGCAATGTATCACAACATTGTATCACAATGATTGAGGGTGGTTGGATATAATGTGTGTGGTGGGTGGGTTTAACATAGATGATAATATGCATTTTCTTTGCCTTGAAAATTGACATGATCTGTATAGTGCAATTTTTATGCTCCATTTTGTCCAATATTATGCTGTTTGGGGTTTAGGGTTTGACAGTGCAATTAGATCTAAGATCTGACAATCAGCAATGCAACTAAGTCAAAACCCCAATGAATTTTCATAGCAGATTTCAAGAACATACAGAGTCATACCAGGTTTCCAATGGATGATGCACTGGTGCATGCTGGGTCTCATGATGCTACTACATGTCTTAGAAGCTTTGACTGCATGAGTTATACTTTGTCTTCCACAGGGATAGCATTCTGCTTGGGATCTTGTATGCAAATCCCCTGAATTAGTTTTCTCCTTTTTCCTCATGAGGTCTTCTTGAGCCTGATACTGCTATTGTGTACTACACTAGATGACATCCACAAGAATGAATGCATTCCCTATCTTTCCAAAGTGAAGTTGTGTGCAAATGACAACATATTTGGGGGAAAAAAAATTTGCATTCATGATATGTTCATAAGCATGTTTCAATCAGAAAGTGCTTCTATGCACAGTGGGTGTCAGATGTATCCATCTATACCACAAAACAGCAAATGGGATTCTGGAAGTATTTGCATCAGGGGTGGCTATAACAACTAATTGCAATTTGGATGCAAGTCCTATTTTATAGACCTTGCTTTATTGCCTTCCACCTTTTCATTCTAAGTTGTTCTTGTACTTCTATGGAGATGTGAAACACTGGGGGGGGGGAGGATTTTCTATTGTATTTGGAGGGCATCTTATATCCATCAATATCCCCTCCTAGAAACAAGGAGGGAGCTTATACTTAATTAAGAGTGGAAGAGAAGTTGCCTACTTGATATAATAATAATATAACTAATATTATAGTAATTATGAACATAAGGTGGATATTATAAGTAATGAATATAAATAATATTAATTAATGAATATTACAATAATAATAAGCCTCCCATCACACTGCCACTGAACTACCATCAAGTGACACGAGATGCTACATCATATTTTGTGCATGTTACCATTTTTTGTGTGCATTGGTGAACAAACTGTCCATCCAAACATTGAGATAAATTGTATTTACCACCAAGACTCTGATTGCAGTTTTATAGGTGTAAAATCTTTCCCACTAATAAGATGTAGGTGTAAGAAGACAAGTCTTACTCGTTACACCTAGTGATCTACAAATGTTTAGGTTCATGATATTGTTTGCCTTGTGCTTCACAGTGGGTAAAACCCACATGCAGGGGACATTCTCAAAATGCAAAATGGAACTCATCTACTGCCTCATCCTAGACTCCTTATTTTGTGTATGCCACCACCCTAGGGCTTCACCCTACACTTTTGTAAAAGCTTTTTGCTCAGACCTAGAGCTCATTGCTGTATTATGAAGTATGCCAATGTTTGGTGCTGATTCATTTGAGTTACCTTATTTTTAAATTTACTATCAAACCAGCTTGAAGTAGCACTTCTTTTTGTTTTTAGAATTTGGTTTGTCTGAATCTTTGTTTTCTGAATTCTAAGCTTGCCAATAATTCTCTTTCTTTGTTACCACGTTTGGTGCTCTATTTGCTCTCTCATTATTGATCACATTTGATGCTCTACATTTGCATTGCTTCTTGTTTGTCCCAGAGAAAAACTCTTCACTTGACACAAATTCACAAGTGCAAACATAGCTTTTGAATGCTTTAGAGGTGCAACGAACTGTCCTGATAATAATATCAGATTCTATTGATTTTACAAGTGAAGATTTCAAATTTTTCAGGAGAGCTTGACTCTAATCAATGTCTCCAAATGGTCCTACCAAGCTCAATTTGCAGCAAATGTCGAACACATTGAGAGACCATGCCCATTGGGGGATGGCAATATAGAGAATGGCTATACTGAGAAGTTATAGAACTGAGGTGGGAATTAAACCTCTTCTGCGGTGGGTAAGTTAAATCATACAGACAACAAAGACACAAAATTTGCATAAAACTTTGCTTCTATTGCAACATCTAGGTGTGTACAATGAATCAAGAGGGTTAAGAGTTGGGAGACTCCAACAAATCATGTCCTGTGCCAGTTGCATCACTGGTGCAGCTGTTTGGCCCTCGAAGTTGAAAATTTAAACAGGTAGGTGTGTTCTGTTGCACCCTCATCAACCATAGTTATTTGGACTCACTTCGGAAGAAGATTCCAAGAGATGGGTTTCTTTGTCCTTATTGTTGGATTTGGGATTCTAAACAGTGCATGATATGATCTGGCTTATTATCAAATTCTTGCTTTCTGAACTTCATTGTTGGAGCCTGGAGATTCAGCTGGAGAAGTAGACAGTGGACAAAAACTGGATCCTAATTGTGAACAGCTCACATGGGATGAAAAATATGCAATAGAAGATATGGATCTGAGGATGCATATGAAGTTCAATTCATACGAAGTCAATGAGGTTGTCCCCACAGCTTGGGCACATGGATCGAAATAGTGTCAGTTTGCAGAGTGTGGATGTGGAGGAGCTGTCACTTAGCCAATTGATTGGAGCATCATGCGTGTAACCCAAGTGGTTGGGCAAGTGGTTGGATCCATGGCTATCTTACAAGTGCTTGTGGGTTCATTTCTTCATTAGGTCATGCTACATTTAGTGGGGCTGGCTCAATAGTAAGGTTCACTTGTGGGTTCAATTCACCATTAGCTCATGCTAAATATTACCAACTATAGTGGGGCTAGCTCAAGAGTTAAGTTCACTTGTGGGTTCAATTCACTGTTAGGACATTCTACATGTTTCCAACTCTACTGCGGCTAGCTAGATAGTTAGTTTCACTTGTGGCTTCAATTCACCATGAGGTCACGCTACATGGTACCAACTATAGTGGGGACCCTAGTTTAATGGTAGTTAGGCTCACTTGTGTGTCTGATTCACCGTTAGACAACGCTGCATGTTACCTACTCTAGTGGGACTAGCTAGATAATAAGGTGTGCATGTGGGTTCAATTCACCATTGGGTCATGCTACATGTTAGCATCTATAATGAGGTTAGCTAGATAATAAGGTCGGCTTGTGGGTTCAATTCAGGGTTAGGTGATGCTACATGTTACCATATACGGTGGGACTAGCTACATAGTATGTACTAACGGTCATGTAAGTTCACAATTAGACTAAGCTGCATGGTACCTTCTCTAGTGGGACTAGCTAGACAATAAGGTTCACTTGTGGGACTACCTAGATAATAAGGTTCACTCGTGGGTTCGATTCAACCTTAGGTCACACTACATGTGACCTACTATAGTTAGGCCAGCCAGGCCTGTTATACAATAAGGTTCACAAGTCAACTGGCCTTTGAAAAGTCTGTGATATCTGGACTCAAACTTTGGGAGAGGACCACTTTGTGCAGATTAGTTTGCAGAATAAACAACTAAACTTTTTATCTTTTTTGGGATCAAAACTCAGCCAATTTGCAGAGTGGCAGAATTAGCTACCATTGTGAATGTGGTAGTGAAACCGGGAAGGAGCAAGGTGGCCAAAACGCCAAAGCCAGAAGGGTCGTTATGTCAGAATAGGAATGCAGGAGCGTATTAACAATAAACTCAGAATGGGCAAGGCTTTGTAAAGCAGGCACAGTCAGAAATTGAGGTGAGATTTGAATGGAGAAGACAGATTTAATTTAATTTAATTTAATTCTCATCAGAGGCAAAAGGTTAGTTAGTGGTTTCTTTTGGACCATTTGGGATGAATGTCTGCTTTAATTCAATTGAAATGAAGATAGTTGCAATGACCCCTACAACCCTGTTCCTGTTTTGGCTTTGTAAGGGGGGGATAAGCATAAGGCCCCTCTTTGGGGGCTGCAACACTCTTAAGGCACTTTGACAGTTGGATTCTACTACTTTTTGCTAGATTTAACAAGTTTTTCCAAAGGGTAAGGCTACTCCTCAAGGGCCATATGATGTGACCTCCCTACACCTCAGGGCTACCACATTATGGTTGTAAGTTCTCTAGCATGGTTCTTCTTAAGGCCACTTTAGACAAGGGTCCAGGAACCAAAAGCTCAGGGACCAATTTGAAGCAAATTGGACCTTGAATTGGACCTTTTTTTACATTAAAAACAACAGTTTTTTTTTAAGTACAATGAGTGTGTTTAAAGGCTTGGGGTCCAATTCAAGGATCCAATATAAAAATGTGTGATTGACATGTGAGAGGATTAGGTTAACTTTTGGTATTTTTTTTTTCTTCTTCTTTTTCATATTTTTTTCTATTTTTTGTTTTCACCTCCATTTTGTGCACTTGGAAGGGCTGAAAATGTATTTCTTCTAACAACCACCTTATGAGGATCCACAAAAACCAACCATGTTAACTCTAGAATTGGTCAAAAATGGGAGAGCTAGTGTGTTTCCAAGAATGTCCACAATCCATACCATGTCTACCAATCTCATAAAATTTGAGCAACAAGGGTAAAAAAAAACAATGAAAAAAACAAAAATAACAAAAAAAATGAACAACCTTGGACTCTGGATTACACCTTGGTTCTCCAAACCATGAGCTCTTACAGGCTCTTTTTTTCCTAAACCAATTGGTTTTCCCTCCAGAATGATGCCATTTAGACTAAATCACAATTTGATTTGTCTTGGTCTTGGACTCATCTAAAGGCCTTGGAACCAATTTAAAGCTCTTGGCCAATAGAGATGCTCAATTTCATTGTACCCTGCTCCTTGGACCCTTGTCTAAAGTGGCCCTTAGTGTTGCTGCAGCTAACCTTATAGAGTGTAATACATCACAGGCTTTTTGAAAACATAATGCCCACAGAAGTGGCTGTATCATTACTGAAAAGCCCACCATAGTTTCTTACCCAGCAGGGTGGGCTTTACAGAACTCAGCCCCGCAGGCCCCTTATTCTTGTAAAGCCCACTCCCTCAGGTTTACCCCACATGTAAAACCCTACTCATATTATTTAGTGTAATTGGAGGGCACTTTACCCCCATGCAATCTATGCTCCACTTTTTGGGGGTCATTTCAAATAACTGAATGGCCCCTGTATTTTCTTAGACACATTAAAATTTTGACTTTAAATGAAAAAATTTTGATATTGTTATCCATGCTTCCAATTTTGCAACACTGAAATATGAATTAGTTAATTTGGTTTAGGAGATATGCTAGTGTGCAATGTGGCAGCCAGCTCAAGCCACATCCATACTCTTAGATGACCTGGCCCCATCTCAAGGAGGAAGTCAGATTATCTGACTAAGGATAGTAGCACCTTGATGAACAAGGTATCTTGGAGTGTTGGGTACTAGGTAGTTTGATTTTGTTGCAACCTCAGGTTCCAGATTTTTTAAATGTTTTGAACAAGTGGAGGGTTCACTAAGAACAGATGTCTTAGGGTAGGTTCTCTGACCAGTTCTTTGATTTTTGAGAATAGCTGGTGTAAGGCTTGATACATCAGGTCATTACCTGCTCTATCTTTCTCTGAAAAAAGAATCAGGAATACCGCCAACATTGGTGTCTTCTTCCAGGAGTAATCTCTTACACAAATGTTGTTGCATCCAGTATGATACAGGTTGGCACCCATATACCTGTAACTTGAAGAACTCTTATGAACTCAGTACAAGGGAAATCGGCTGGACCATGCAAGCCAGGGATTTCATTTGTGACAATTTTTTGCTATTTTGTGAAATTTTTTTTTTTTAAATTTTCATATTCAGTTTATAGCCAAATTTTGCTAAATCTCATAATGGGGATGATCACCACCTCTAAATCTTAAAAACAGAAAACACACACACACTGGTGATAATTTGAAATTTGAATTGGCAAGTTTGGTAGGATTGGCAATGGACCTTGAGCAGAACTCAAAACTTAAAACGTGTATCTCTAAATTTTGTTAATTCTCAAACGAAGCGCCAAACATTTTGGAAAATACTGAAGAGCTTTGCAATTTGGGGAAATATTCAAAATATTTTGGGAAAAACATGTTTAAATTCAGTAAGCAACATTGTCAAGAACACATAAACCCAAAAACACTCACGCACATACACAAAGTCGTTGAATTGCAAAAAGAAAACTCCCAAAGAAACACAAAGCCACACATGCACACAAATCTTTGAATTGGCAAAGGGATACTTTGGGATAAAATACAGACGTACATACATATACAAGTGAGGCAAAGTTAGTTATGCTTGAACTTTTCATTTCCTTGCCCGCAAGCAGATTTCAAATCCAAAATGCGTAATATATGCACACAATCAGCTGAACGCGTAATGTCCAGATGGACGAAACGCCAAGGGGCACCGATATTCCGGTCCATAATTGTCCTCCTCTCTCCTGCCTCTTGATGCCAGGAAGCTCGGTTATGGACGCTGCTGCTGCTGCTGCTGCTCCTTCACAACTTATGGTACCTGCTTGCTTTCTGTTGCTCCTCCTCTCTTCCTCTTCTCCTCCTGCACTTTCTCCTCATCCCTAGAGCTTTCTATTATACTCCGTAGCATTTTTTTTCCCCACATCGAATTGCCCCTGTTTCCCCTTGTCTTTATTGTTCACTTGTTGTGCGTGCTGTTGTTCATGATGAAAAGTCTGAAGATTTGGTTTTTTGAGCTAGTCGAAGTTCGTGGAATATTGGGTGTTGTTTCTCTTCCGGAATAATTTTGTAGGGGGAGGGATATTGTTGTTTCTCGTGGATGACATGGATTGACGCCGTGTGATCCAATGAGGCCAATTCTAGTACCTTGTAGCCGTGACCAGAGAGGCGCGATCAGGAGAACCTCAGAGATGTGTGGTGTTCCTGCTACTCATGGTGCTGGTACTGCTGCCGGTACTGCTTGTGGGGTGATCCAATCCTGTAATGCTTTGTCTCGCTCTTCGAGGTAGGTGCCCACTTGGGTTTCCTGAATTCAAAATTTCAGATCTTTGAAACCTTTTCGGGCTTTCTTTCGATTCTTTCGGTTCGCATCACATTCGCAAGGGTATAGGCCCCCCTGGATGAGAAGAGCTAGGGTGTTGTTGTTCTTCAAGCCCTTTTTGTCTGAAATCCTGAACTTCAAGCCCCAGTAAACCCCAAGTGGTTCAGATATTGTCCAGAACCCCCTCGGCAAAGGTTGTTGATCAGAGACCGGAATAAGATATGCAGATTAGGTGATTTTCTAAGGGAAGAAGCCACAAAAATCTTTATGTACCAACAGAAGATGGCCCCCTTTGATCTTGTGCTGCTGCACAGAATTTGTGTCCAAGCTTTAGCAGCACTGTTCACTGATCTTTTGCTGAAATATTCCAGGAGAGATTGCATAAACTAAAGCTACAAATCAATGAATAGTACATGGATATTCCCATGCACATTGCATGCATATCCTTGCAGATGAAGCAGCATTAAGATATTTTGCAGCCCTGTGCTGACCATCCATCTTTGATTTTGTTACCACATCACGGTGCATTGCTGTATTTTGATTTGTCTGGTCCTTGGACAGCTCTGGAATTTAAAGGTAAACAAGGTGAATGATGTTGCCTGATCTGGTGCAAGAAATGTGGCTCTCATTTGTAGAACTCATTAGGTATATCTCAGGTGTATACTGCAGAAGACAAGGGTTTCTGTGGGTGAGTTTTCAACATTTTAGAAAACTTTGTGGGTTTTCTGCAGGACTAGATCTTCACAACCAGTTATCAAGCACATGTTGAAGCACAGGTCTCTACAAAGAGGTCATGTTCAGTGGGAGCAGAGTTGATCAAAGTCAGGAAGGCATCCCTCACTGCAATGGGGCCAACTATGTACCCAGAGTTCCTTACAAAGGCATGTTGATCAGTGGGTTCAGCCTGGAAAGTCCCCACTACCAACAGTTATGGAGCATAATTCAAGCCAAAAGGTAAGACTTTTCAGCTTGATGTATTCTAAGAAGATCATATACTCCCTTGATGTATGCACGTAACCAAAGAAAGGTCAACTGCCTGATGATGCAGATTGATGCATTTTCATGAAGCTGTTTTAGGCAGATGTGTACAATTTTGTCACTTTGCACGATAATTGGTTCTTCTACTGACAAAGTTTAGATCAAGTTGTAGGTTAGTGTAGAATGACAGTGGAATCATCACAGTAGAATTATCTCTGTGTTTCAATTGCTCATCTTGTGCAGAAATGTTTAATGTCCTGTGTGTATGCAGGCCAAGGTGGCTGAGGAAACAGCACCCTGTTTGCCAGTCATCATGGAGGAGGGGCAGGAGCAATTGACTTCTGCTGATGAAGCAGCTACAGAAGCTTCATCAAGTCAAAGCACCAAACCAAGGTTGCCAGAAAATTTCAACAGTCTGCTTGTGCGACCTCGTCTGAAAGCTGTGAAGCAGGTTTGTATTTTCAAAACTGAAGTGGACTTGTCACTTTCTTGCTTTACTGTGCAGTATCCTTCTTGCCTAAATCTTGTTTGCAATATCCATAAACACAGGTAGAACCCTAAATCAGCTAGCCACATGCTTAATTTGCGAGTATACATATTTGAGAGTTGCCAAGGTTACTTGTGTTTCCACAAGCAGTTATAAAAAATGAGAGTTGTCATTGATAAGGATCTTGTTTGTGGTGCTGTGGTGTAGTTCATCGGTTCGTTTCATTATCGGCACACTGCACACACCAATTTCAATGCACAAAAGCTGCGACCTCTTGCACGCATCATGGACACTGCAAGGATGGTAACCCTTACTGACTATTATTTCCCAGGATGATAATTCTTACACCTTGACCACAATTCATCAGATGTGATTCTCCTTCACTGTCATTACACCTTTCTCCTCTTGCATGTCTCATTGAAGGCCATTGTGAGCATGTCAAAAGTTTCATACTCATGGTATTGGAAATCATATATGCAGTCATATTTGGGTACTTGTGCTGGGGTGTGGTTGATTGTTCTTCTTTGCTGTATGTCCCATGTGCTCTTCTCTTCTGATCCTCCAAAGTTTCCTTCTCTTTCTGACACATTTCTGAACTTTTTGTAAGCATGTCATTCTGTGACCACATTGTTCAACGTGGATATGCAGATAGTATATGCACCACAGCCCATTAAGTGTGTGGAGGCTGTCTTCCTTGCCCTTTACCTCACAGTAAGTTGTTCTTCCTCTTTTTTGCAAGCAATTACACATATGAAGACAAAGAACATCCTTACCAGCCCTGTCTCAATCATTCAGCCTGCACATATGCCACACCTTTGGGTACATATCAGTTAACAGGTAGGTCTGCTTTTCCATGCAGGCTGGCGTCCCTGAGGTAGAGCGCATTCCATTGGGGTTCAAGACTGAGATTGGGGGTCAGGTAGTCCTTTTCAAGCTCCTAATTGAGCTCCTATTGTTGTGGTATCAAGTTTCAGATCAAAGCTCTCAGGTGAACATGTTGAAAAGAGGGTGGGCTACCATGAGAGAACTGATTTCAGGACCAGCATGTATGTTGAGTCAGAAGTGGAAATGTGGGTATCCTCTTCTCACTATGTCAGATTGTTAACTTGACCAGGTGTATCAGCATATTGTTCTGCTGGTGCAACACAATGGCAAATTTGGTGCTTTTGGCATCAGCCGGTGCCCAAATCTCATGAACAAGGACCTGACCTTCGACAGGTGACCCATTTTCTGTGATATCTAGTTAGTTGAGGTGCCCCACTGTGTTCTCTAGATGTTTCTGTTCTTTCCAGCTGGTCCTCTTGGAGAAAAACTGCAGAACAAGGTGACAATTGTCAGTGAATGACACAGCTCAATTCAAGCTACCAACATTATCTCCAACACTTGAACATGTTCTGCTTGATAAATTGCTAGAGAGCTTATTTGAATGGTGTGACTGTTGCAGCATTTCAAGTATTGTTGAGAATTTCAAAATCGCTTATGAGGACCAAAAACACACTGTGCTTAAGATTCGAGTGGGCCTTCCAGTGCGTACTTCTCAATTCACTTGTTGTGTATTGTTGCTTACACAATGTAGCTTTGTATGGGTAACTCATCAAATCTGTGGTCTTTATCTTGGCCTAGCATATGGTGTGTTTGGCTCTTGTGAATTGAAAGAGCAAGTCAAAGTGACTCTGAATCTTGCAACTTCCACTCCAGACGGGTATCTATTTGACCATTTCAGTGCATAGCTACACCAATCATCATAATTAATGTGGCCCGGACTAAATCACTAGTTTTCTGTGTAATGTCTTTAGAAGCATACTTGACAGTCAGGCAGAGTGAACAAATTGCAATTGTGTCTCCTGAATTGTGTGGCAGGTTGAGCACAGCATTGTATCTACAAACTTTGTGTGCTGGTGCCATCTTGCACTCAACCTCCGCGTTCAATCTTGGCCACAGGTAAAAATTCTTGCATCAGTTTCTCAGTATGACCTGAAACATTTATGGGGTCCACACCATCATCAATGCCCTCTCACAGAGTAGCTGTCATGAGTCTGTGAAGTAGTAAGCCAGTGGACACTTAGAGGGTTGTTTCTTTCTTTGAAACAATAGCAAAGTGGTTTTTTTTTTTGTGCCACATGTCCTGGAGGATTTGGGTTCATTTTTATGCATTATAGGAAGAGCCAACATCTCCACTTAATCACAGTCAGAGTTCAAAAGCATGTGCATCACAATACACAAATGTGCATGGCTCCTCATGTAATTGTCTGGCTTCTGAGGTGTGTTGTGAGGGAGCATTGACTGGTGACTTTGTGATGTTTGTCTGCAAAAACCAAAGTGTGTCGATGCCCTTGAGACGCATGCTGCAAAGGGGAAACGGCTTTGGGATCTGTAAGCCCTGTGCTCCCTCTTATGTACCTCCCTTAGTGTCCCATGTGAACTCCAAGTCCTCTTTCCCAGAGAACTTTTATGAGCAAAATGGAGACCACTGCAAAAGGTCCTGACTAATGAGATCCCAGTTAATGTGTAGAGGGCTTATCCTTACCTGAACAGGACCTCAGCTCTGTCTCCTTGTTGATGGAGGTGTTATACTTCCCTGGGGATACTTATTATTCTACTGATTGACTGAATGCAGAATAATGAAAAATTCTTAGGGATGTGCTGCAAAAGTCCTGGAACATTTATTTTGTACTGGTGATGTAGATTCATACCAGGCAAATAACTGACATCACAAGTTATGGTCTGAAGTCCCAACATGAAGTCTGATGGTGCTTGTAAGAATTGAGTTAAGTTGCCTCATTGTGCAGATGGTTACTGGCTGGCAAAGGTGAAGATCCCAACAGGAAGAGCATTACCCGAAAAGCACCACTCAACACATTCTTTGGCAGTGACTGGTCAAAAAAGAAGAAAACCATTGCCACCCCAGAAACTTCACCCCAAAGGATGTCACTATCGAAGTTGCAGGTGGAGAGTGACATTGTGGCACCATACCCCACCACAGTTGGCAACAGCAAATTCCGCCAATCCAAGTCCTCTTCAAGTGCTGTGGTAGAGGACAAGAAGTCTGAAAGCAAGATGATGAGTCGAACAACACTTCGGAACAAACTCAAATTGCTTCGCAATCTTGAACAAACTCTGGCAGTGAAGAGAAGCTTTCTAAAAAGCACTAGGAGTTTCAAAGGAACATCTGCCCATCTTAGTAGTAGCAAGAATGTCACACCAGCACCCAAGCTTGCTGCACGCCGAAAGCTCACTATGATAAAATGCAACTCATTGGCTCCAACTTTTGCAAGAATTCCAACCCGTCGGAGCTCTGTGAACAGAGGGTTAATGCAAACTGCCTTCCCACTAACCACAAAGGTTCAGGATCCTTAATCCATAGCTGAACAATGCTCAAAGCTTCTTTGAGCTCTTTTTATCAGTGTGTATATAAGCAGTCTCTTGCTATGTGAGTATTTGTATCGTCTTTTAGTCTCTTCTGAGCCTTTCAGCCTATGCATTCAGTTGTGTTCAGCTTTGGCCCTGCTACACAGTATACTAATTGCAGAGCAAATGTCTTCAATAAGCAAGTTAGTTGCACATTGCAGGTTATATAAGGGAGTTGGGAAAATACGTCAGCAGATTGTTGTAAGCGCTTGAACTAGCTAAAAAATGAGAATAGCAAATCTATCCTTTTCTTGTGAGGTATGGAATTAGGTTGAAAGCTTCTGAGCTTGACAAGGTGTTGAGATCACCAATGGTGTAGTCACTGTATTTCAGGTAGTAAATCGAAATTAGTTGGCATTGTGATGATGCAAATTTAAATGAATGTCACTTGTGATCTGCTTCTGTTTTGTTGGTCTCTTTTAATTCCAGCTCCTTGTTTTAACTCTTTTATGGATCCATCAGCTTGCATTACATCATGTTGTTTCATCTAACTATTGTACGAACGGTCCAGATTAAGGTCCTGAGTATCACAAAAGCAGCCTTAATCATGATACTGAGGTCCACCAATTGCATCCATCAGATTTACAGGTGATAGGGCACAGAAGCACCTACACCTTCTTATGTGTCTCATGAGGCTGTAGTTCCAATGTCTTTCATCAGGAACTTGTAGCCAATTTGCAGATTAAAATGCTCACACATTTGCTTGGAACTCACAGTAGGTGGAAACTGCATAAGATATTTGCCCTTTGCATGTATGCTTTCACCTACTGCTTCTTGGCATTGTCATCCTAGAGACAGCACTGTGATGCACCATCCTGCCACCTAATTGCTCAAGCACTGCTCCCTATACTGAGAGCTCACAGGTGCTCCACAATGAACTCAGGTATCTCAAGCAAGGGGTCTGCAACCACACCATTTCCCACACTCAGAGCTCACAGGTTCTCCAAGATGAAAGGTATCTCATGCAGAGAAGTCTGCAACCAAACCATTTGAGCTGACAAATGAAGGTCATGCGCAGTGTGATTTGAGTGAGGTGGAGCTCAAAATTCATTAGTGAAATTCTCAGCTTCCACAGTTGTGAACAGTAACAAATGTTTGCAAGGTGAAAGATCACACATCTCGTGAGAAGATTGAAGCCAAAGTTCATGAGCAAATTTCCCAGTTGTGAACAGAATTGTTGGGTATGATGTGAAGGAACACATCCCTCATGAGAAGATTGACTATGGATGCAGAAGTACTGCTCAATTTCAGAGTCAAAGTCATCCTGGAGCCAAAATACACTGGGCCATCTCCAGCTTCTAGGCAACAGTAGCAATGCTTGCTCACTAGCTCCGAGAATTTCTGGTCATTACTCAGCAACACAAGATAATCATGGAAAATTTCCTCTGTCAAATCTGTTTCTTGTGGCACACTGTTGTCGCAGCTTGGGTAGGTGTTCCAAATGCTGTGAAAAGAAGATTGACAATTTTTCTCTTACTAAAATTGGCCAAATAAGATTAACAAGTCTGATCTAATAAATGCAAACAACAGATGCTCAACTTCAAAGGCTGTCACTTCTGTAGGAGTTAAATCAAACACATTTACAGAAAAGTTGCTCTGCAATGTCTTCACCTCTGGGCTAACGATCAAGTCAAAAGTCCAATACAAGTTTCCCTTTCACCAAGCTGTCTTGCAGCTCATACCTTCATTTGGATTTTCCTATCTTATGGGTGTTCTCAAGTGTGGTAGAAGTTCATGTGGAACTCCTCAACCTTGATACCTAGGGGATTGACAAAGAAAAAAGCAGTAAGAATACTGCATCATGACTGTTCCATTAATCTCAAGCTCTTGTTATGCTATAAGTTGGGATGGAAAGGAATATCAGTTCACATTTGAAGAGAGAAATAAAAATGGGCACAAAATTTTTGAGAAGGATAAAACTTTTCCAAAAGATGCTTTTACTGTCCTTCTGATTTCTCAGTGTCTTTGCTATCCTTCCATGTCGCCTGCCATTGTTTGTCATAGAAGGTTGACTCATTAGCAAGGTTGCGCAAGTTGGCAATATCACTGTTCTTCCGAATCAATAGCACTCCAGATACAGTGACAAAAAGCAAAAGCTTGCCAAAGAAGCTGTTTGACTGATCGACCAAGCCAACCCCTGTTGCAGCATCCACCAAGTAGGCAGAGAAATAACCTACCATTGCAGCACGTCCTGTTCCCACCAGGACAAAAGCACTCTTCAGATACTGCTCCAAGAAAGTCATCACTGTTTTGCAGCAAGCCAAATGGGAAATGAAGCTTTTTTGTTGTCTTGAGAAGAGAAGCAGCAGAAGAAATATTGGAAGACATGACATTCTGGGAGAGGATGAAGGTAAGACAATGAACCATTTAAGAGCTCAGCTTCCGGCAAGTGGAAACGCTTCACCCAAGCCCACCATGGGACTGTTGATGTTTCAAACAAGACAGGCTCTGAGTTACTAGAGGCTTCAGGATTCTCCTCCAACCACTTCCGTCTCAGCACCTCTATTGCAGACCATATGACAAACCCCCCAGTGGCATCATCAGTCAACAGTAACAAAAATTGAATCATCTGTCAACACTGATAAGTTACAACTGATTCCAGATACCATGATAACATAACTTTCATGTTAGCACCTTCAACCTCAAGCATTTGATGCACTTTGATATTGAAAGGGTCAATGTTAAAGGGAGTGAGACATATAACAATTGTACTTCTCTGCTCTAGAGGGCACAAAGAAAAAAGCCACTGTTGCAAGTTCCAATAACTATGAGAAGAAGTCTCCTCTGTTCTAGAGGCCTGGACAAAACTAGCAGAGATGCACAAAACAAAGGAAGACTTGAGTTTTAGAAATTCAACCCCCCCTCAGTTGCATTGTCCTGTTTTACATATGGCCACTTCAAAAACAATTTATAGGTCACAAACTCTCACAAACTGAACAATTTTTGTTCTGCAAAGTACCGGGCCTACCTTCATTTGAGGAAGGCACAGGTTGCACAGTGCATTCTCTCATTGCAAATTCCAGTAAACTGCACTTCCAAAGACAGGCTACCTTGTGACAGCTTTTTAACAAACCAAGCTTGCCAAGTTTCTTTTTCAAACCACATTGTGTTAGGAAATGTTGTTTCAAACATCTTGTTCATGCATGCCTGGGAGGCTTGTTGTTTAGAAACAAGTCAGGTTTAAAACCTCATCATCACATAATTATTCTATTTCCTGATCATGTCCTCATAGTTCAAATGAGTTCAAGCCCTGTTGATGGTAGCATTCTCAGTTTCAGTTCCTGAAGCTGGTGTGTGCTTCACAAATGCTAGGCAATGACAAGAACCCAGAAGACGAGAAGTAAAAACAAGGCCAATTCTTTGAGCCCGTTGTTTCTTAGTTTCTGACCATAAACCTAAAGATTCTCACGAGTTCAAACTCCTGCCATGGTGGGAAAATTTACAAGTTATATTTCTGTATGAGCAGACTTGCACAAGGAGTTCCACATTTGCTAAGTAAAGAAGAGATGAAGGCAACAAACCGGCATTGATGACAGCATCCCAGTCCACCTTAGCGTCCTTGGTAAATTTGGTGAGGTCCCATGTCCCCTTAATCCATCTCGGGTCCGAAAACTTGTCTCCCGAGGTCACCAAAGGTTTCGTCTTCCCGAGCGTCGCAGCACTGGGAGCTTTCCCCTCCGCCTGCTCCCCATCCAGTGTCCCCCCTCTCTGCAACGGCGACGGCTTCCTCTTGCGACCTGCCACGCTCGCCACCCCTTCCGTGTCCGGCTCCTCCTGCAAAAGCGCAACCTCACTCACGATGCTGTCTCCACCGGCACTTGCCGCGCTTCCCACACCGTCTTCTCCCCCGTTTACGGATGCCCTGACGACCGAATTGCTCCTGGAGCTTACTCTGAAGATTCTCGGGCTCGCTGCTGCAAGTTTCCCGAAGCTCCGAACAGGAACAGCTTTCCCAGGAGCTGAATCTTGAAGTCTGGAGACAAAACAAGCGCGTGAGAGAGGTTGCAACAGCAGCGTCGCCATGGTCGCCATCGCTGCCGCAAAATCTCACGCGAGTCCAGAAACGCCCTCCACACCAGATACGGACCGGGGCACGAGAAAGAGACGCTTCCATGTCCCAATCGAGATCCCTTATCCATTCCACGATCTTTCCAGGATTTTGATTACGAATTGAGGATCTTGATTTATAGTGCCTCCTCCTTGCTAACTCTGGTGGCCAGAAAACAAGTGTGAACGCCACTTAGTTCAGCACTTGGTTTCCGGTTTAGTTCTTTCGATCTGTGTGATCAAATAGTTGAAGTAGCCATGATGAACAGTTGAAATTCTCTCTATTTTGAGCTCGGTTGTGCTTCCCCTTGGTAGAGCATCTCCACACATAACCCCTTATTTGAGCTCTAACAGTAGGTAGAGGTCAGTGTTGTGCATGTAAGTGTCAAAAGCCATATATATGGCATGTAAATACAGTGTAAGCATAAATCATTTACACTTACACATCCAAATTTTTTACACATACACTTATCCTGTTGCAGTGCATGTGTTTTTTTAATTCTTACACTTACACAAGGCCAGTGTAAATAATTGTCAAATACACTTACATGACCCCCTGTAAATGTTTTGAGGCATGTAAGTGAAAATACTAAAATTATTTGTAAAGTCACCCCGCCTGCCTTTGGGCCTCCTTTCACCCCAAACCCTTCTTTCAGGGGTATCCATAAAGTAAGGAAATTTTATTAAATCTGGGAATGAAATGCTGAAAATCAGCATTAATGCATAAGGTTCAAGACTAATTATAGTAGCTTTATAAGTAGGAGCAGTGAAATATATGCAGTAACAGTGGAGGAGCTAAAGAAAAAGGAAAGACAGGGTGAAACTCAGTTCACCACAAAAACTGAGGTCCCCCACCCTTAAATAATGCTAATTTTTTTACTTTTTTGAATCTCACCCTATTTATGATCAAACTCAGGGTTCTAGTGTTGTTTTCCTTACATTATAGATTATTTTATTATATAATTTTAGTGACAAGACCTTCTTGCACAGTCATATGAATTAGTTGTGGGTGTATATTTTGATGGGTTTTTTTTTGCAATGGGCCATTTAGCTGGCTTATCTTCAAAAATATTCTGAAATCTCTCCTCCTCAAGTAAAAAACACATTTTTTAAATTTTTAAATATTTATATTTTCAACATAGCCATGTAAAATCATATAAATATATATGTTTTTACAATTACATTGTTTTATTGGACCATGTAAAACTATATAAATATATTTTTTTACACTTACACTGTTTGACATGGCATAAAATAAATTTACACGATTTTACTTTTACACATTTCATATTTTACATTTACACAAATGTAAATGAATATTATACACTTCCACTTGCACAGAGTGTAAATAAATTTCATTATAAGATTTACACAAGTCCTAAACCATTTACACACACAACACTGGTGTAGCTCCTGTTGCCATCAGCATGGGTCAGATGAGGTTACTTTTCATCTTTGAATTAATTAAACTAGTGGGTAACCCGTGGCTATGCCACTCTAGCCACCCCAAACGCTCTGTTAAGCTTTATTGTTTGCACGATCATGTTATAACACCTCTGTGTAAACAATATTTCGAATATACA
>Ga0116231_10001939_pt1 | contig 43143 bp, 33 predicted proteins | sample S1TSphgellanicum_2_FD_89695 | JGI IMG/M metagenome (GOLD analysis project Ga0116231, IMG submission 89695) | Host-associated microbial communities from peat moss isolated from Minnesota, USA - S1T2_Fd - Sphagnum magellanicum MG | ecosystem: Host-associated > Plants > Peat moss > Unclassified... | reverse complement strand
GCAACAAAAGAAAAAAAATAAGGTGATAATATTGTTTGAAATGAAAAACTAATGTCGGAATTATAAAAACCCAACATCCTAAAAAAACAAGGACCACACCGCAAAACAATGAAAGAAGGCCTAAACCCTCCCCCCCCCCCTTCCCAAGAATAAAAAAAAGTGACTTAATGAGAGCCAAATGACCTGCTATCGTGTCAAAGAATCCTAACCCTAATAGCTTTTCTAACATAATTATGGTACGAACATCAAACTCAATATAATGTTGCATCAAAAGGTGAGCATGAAAAGTCGAATTGCAGTAGACAAATTAACAAGAGTAAGGCACCTTCCACATACACATGAAAATTCTATCAATTTTTTACATTCATGATAACCTTTGTTTCATTTTTTACAATAGGTGAAAGCCATCATAGTATGTTCCCAAAATGCTAGGTTACGGCCATGTCCTAGGCACCTTATTTTGGGAATGCCCCCAATTGTTGGGTTTTACCCACCTAAATGTAAAACCTTGACAAAAATTTCCTAAGTATATTTGGAATACATTAATAATTTTGCCTGCCCAAGAAAGAAGAAGGGATTTAGTTAGGCCAAATTTTCCAAAAATCTAAAAAATTAAAAAAATAGTTATAATTAATAGATTTGCACTTTCAACACCAAAGATTTTCCATTCTTCAACCAATTTTATTTTTTAATGACAAGAATCAATTTGAGTTCCCATACAACCTTATTTAGTTAAAATTTTAAAATTATGATATTTTACACAACTATTGAACAATAGGGTGGTTGTAGCTTTCTCCTCTCACTTGGGACTATGGATGAAATATCTACAATGTTTAGAAACAACCCAACAAAAAATCAAGTTTTTAAAAAACCATAATAGCAATGTAAGACTAACTTTCAAGTTAGTATGTGGCCTGGCAAAAACATTTTTCATTTATTGTAATACTTTGACACATAAACATGTGCCAAATAATTATTATGTTTTTAAATTTGAATTTTGGCATGTGAATTTTTAACTCTGAAATTTAAAAATTAACTTTTAAATGTTAAGACAAACCAATTTGGTCTTTTTTTTTGGTGAACAATTAACCCCCTTTTCAGTCACATTCTTGATTGTGTCACACAATTTTTGATAATGATCCATTTTAGTAAGAAACATCATTCCTTAGAATCATTATCACATTCATTAGTAGCACAAAATATTTACAAAGTTTTTTTTGTAAATGTGATTATAATGGGAAAACTCTAGGGTAAATATTAAGGTTTTGTAAATTGTAGTTCAACAATGTCAGTGTTGCTTTGTGTTCAAATTGTGCAAACTAACAAGAAAAAATCTAGTTGAAAATAAAAAATAAAACAATTCAATGTAAACAAGCAAAAGATATGCAAGCTTCCCAAGAAAGCGAAAAAAATTTAATTAAAAAATCTAATTGACAAAATGCACAAGCGAATAGTTAAAGAGCTCAAACTGAATGTAAATTGTCACATTAAAAAAATGAAAATCACAATCTTCTTCAAGTCTAATAATGCATAATAAAGCTTACAATAAGTCATGTAGAAAATTTAATCAATTGGCACCTTTATTTTAGCATAAAAAATTGTTATATAATTTTTTTTTACCTATAGTCACAATTTTATAAGGTCTATATGGAATGTGATTATAAACATTTAAATCACAATTCGTTAGTGTCACCAAAAAAAAAAAATGGTCACCAAAGGTGTGATTATAAAAAGTGTTCAATTTATTTCTATCTTCCCCTAATGTTTAGGGATTAAGAAGTAAGTGTTAAAACCCACCTCTTCATGGACTTATCATTTGGGCTTTGCATTCGTTAATTGGTCCCAAAAGTTGATATGGGCTCAATTGGGTGTTTTCAAGTTGGTATTCTAATGACATATGTCATTTAAGGCTAGGCAAGAGAATGAAAGGGTGATGAGAAACTTGAAAATGGATGAGAAACTTGAAAATGGGTGTAAAGTGATAGGGTTTAGGGTTGAATGGTAGGGTTTAGGGTTTAGGGTCTAATGACAAAGGCATTTGAACTTGGGTACAATCATCTGTTATCAATACAAGTTTGTTTTGTAATTGAAGTACATTGAATAAAATCACCAAACCCTAAAAATTGGCTTTTTGTGGCCAAAAAATAAAATTAAAAAGAATTAATACACTAGATCTAAAATTTTAATTAAAAAGAATTAATCACAACATAAATCAAGACTATAATTGAAGGCCCAGATGCATGGAAATTAAAAACACTTAATAAATTCCCTTCAATTTAATTTTCCATATTTCCCTCGGTATTTTTATGGATTTCTTAAAAAACTGTTTTTTCCATGTTTCAGAATTACCACAACAAAAAAGATTAATGTCATGGATTGTGCTTTATGAAAATCTATAAACCAAAATTGAAAAAATCCCATGAAAGGAGAAGTCAGTAATTTGCATTGTGAGTTAATCAATTTTCTTTTAAAAAGGAAAATACGTTTGCAATCTTTACTTGTTTTTTAAAAAATTAAATTTATAAAAATATTAAACATAAAAAACCATATTTTGTCATTTTTGAAACATTAAAAAATTGATATTTAATTAAATGTAATGTATGTTGTGTGAACTGAACACTAAAATTAATTAAAAAAATAAACCAGTAATTACATTCCTTGTGAAAAAGTTTAAAATTAAAACACAATATAATATACGTGTACATTGTTCATATTGCATAAAATGTGAGGATTTCTGGAATTTAGCTTTTTAAAATGAAAATTCAGGAAGTTATCTTACCACACCATTGATTTTATTAAGCCTAATAAAAAATTATTAAAAAAATTAGACAAAATAAAATGCATTAATATGTAGTCCACATTTGAAGGATATTCACTTTCTATCATTTTTTCTTGATAAGATCAGTGATTCTTTCTGACAATTTTTATCATTTTTTTCGAGCCAAAAATCGCCAAAATTCCTGGAAAATTTGTTTTTTTTCTACTGTAAATTTGACTAATTTTGCTAATTTAAGGAAAGATTCGCCATATTTAAATGATAGCTAGTCTTTTTCCTATCATAACTTTTTACTTTTTACTTTTACCGTACCTATCGTCTTCAAAAGTGAAAAGTAAACAGAAAAAAAGGAAAAGAAGAAGTAAGTTAGGTACCTATTCGAGGAGGTAGGTACGTAGGTACCTACATCTCCGGATTGAAGAGGTACCTAGTGAATAGGGTTCAAGAGGCGTCGTGTTTGCATGTTTCCTTTTGCTCTCTTGTTGGTGTTTCGCGATGCGTTTTGCCTCTTGGAACGGAGCTGAATGCTTGCATTTCTCCCGCATCTCTCGTCGCAATGTGACTTCCTTTTTCTTCTTCTTCTATTCGATTGCATTCTCCTCTTCTTCCTCTTTCTATCGAATGTCTTAACTACCTCCTCCGTTCATTATTGCGTCTGTATTACTGGTTCCTTTTTCGTTGTGGTCTTGGTTTACTGTTCGTCCCTCTCCTTCCTTTCCTTAGAGAAAACACCTGTGTTTGTGTTTTCGTTTTGATTTTCCTTGCCAAGTTGCTGTTTTTGAGCCCCGCAATTGTTGCACGCCGTGTATGTATCTTGGTATCCTCATCTTCTTGTGACGGCGCTAGTTCGATTTTGATTTGTTTTTGTTTTGTTTTTTTCCCGCCTTCGACAGTAGGTTCTTGTGTTGCTGCTATCAGTGGTCCGGACATTACGTAGTCAGGTCGAGTATGTAGGAGGAGGATGGCACGCACTTTTGTGCAAGGAGTGAAAGAGACTAGAGACGGAGATTCTCGTCTCACGTGGATGCTGCGGAGCAGCAGCACGGCCGCTGCTACTACTGCTGCTCGGGATGGAGGTGTCGGATTCAAGGAACTTCTTCACAATTATGGCCCCATAAAGAGAGAGGATCTGATTCAGTTGCTGGACAAGTTGGAGGATGTTGTGGCAGCCGATCTGGATGATGTTGTCGGAACGCCGCCTACACGGCGACGGCCTGTTCGTCCTGAGCCTTCTCCAAGGTGCGATAAACCTATCCTAAACTCGTTTGCGAATTGATTTCCAGCAGCTCGTGATTCTGTGTCATTCCTGTGATTTGATCTCTTCTTCGCGGAAGAAAAACTCGTCTTGTAATGTGGTCCACTAGTCCTAGCTGCGAGGTTATTGGTCGTGTTCTGCTACTTGCTCTGTCAATTGAGAATGTGTGCCTCATTTTGTGTGTGTGTATGTGTGTGTGTGTGTGCGTGTGTGCGTGTGTGTGTCTCTCTCTCTCTGTGTCTCTCGGGGTTATCTTTTCACATTTGATTTTTTGGCTTCTTTTGTCTGTAATAGTTTTCTTGATTGCCTTGTGACTCCATGGATCCAGACAGTAATCAATTTTTTAGGTTTTAGATGTGTGCAGATGATTGCACAGACCGTAGTTCACCACAAAAGGTTTCTTGTCTTTTGGTTCTCTGATGCAGGTCTTTGGCCACTGGGCCAGGGGTTTGCAACAAGAGCATGCAAACTGAGAATGCTGCTATCAGGAAGGATGAGGAGGATGGCAATGAGCTTGAGGATGGCATGAATCACTCAGTTCTGACTACTAAAACCAGTCCTGCTACTCCAATTTCTGGACAGAATGGTTGTGTCAAAAGCATGTAGAACAGGTCAAATACTGGAACTGGTTCACTCACTGGCTCTCTGTACTTTTGGATTGTTGTAGGGTCAAGAGGTGATGGGTCAAAAAGACAATGGAGCTCTGAAGAGGAAAAATGAGGAACAGGATATGGCCACTCAAAAGAGACCTCATGTAGAATCTCATGACGAAGTGGTGTTTGAACCCATGGATGACACTGTGGCAGAAGAGGGATTCCCAAACAGTGGGAGAGATGTATTTCCCTTGGACTGGATTGATGAGCCAGATGTTTGTACCTTTTGTGATGATGGGGTTGCAGAAGGTGACAAGCTGATTTGGTATTTTATCAACCTAATTGATCTGTTTGTTGTCATATCACTTACTGATTTATCAAATTTGTCCCTAAGCAAACCTCTATGACTGCAGCAAGTTTGTGTTCTAATAGTGCAGCCATGGACTTCATAATGCAGATTTTGAACTTGTTTTTTTAGTCATCCAATGATAATAAACTTGTCAGATGGAACTCTAGAGCCATACTGAAATCTTCATGCATGTTCAGGCTAATTTCGTTTCTTGTTTTAAAAATTTCTGTGAACTGGCAGTTGTGACGGTTTATGCATGCGGTCCTTCCATGTAACAAAGTTGTCAGGGGCTCAAACCAAGTGTGAATCCCTTAATCTCTCACCAGAGGTGGTGGAGGTGAGTCCTCAGATTTTGGATAGATACAATGTATAGGAGAAAAAAGGCTTTGTGCTATTTTGTGTTAGTAGGTCTGTTAGCTACAAATTTTGTTGTTTGGTTGAGTAGATTGATGAGGCAATTCTCTTGTATTCAATATTGCTTTTGGTTCATCGTGATTAGAGAAAGGACAGAGAGTGTAAACCTTTCCCATTTGGTCTGAAATGGGAGTTTTGATTCAATTTCATGCTTATGCAGAGAGATGGTTTTGTTTGTGCCAATTGTAAATACAAGATGCACCAATGCTTTGTCTGTGGTAAGCTTGGAAGCTCTGACAACTCATCTCAAGAGGTGACTAACCCCTGATTCTCCTTTCCATTTCTTCTTTTTGTCGTTGTCTCTCTCTATACAGTTGGCTGCAAAAAACTCAGAGGTTTGTTTCCTGATCCAGGGTTAGGAAAGGTGTAATTTTTAAGTTACTCATTCTTCCTGTATAGTAGTGAACAGTTCACCCCTTCTCTGCACTCAGTATACCTTACAGAAACCTTTCTTAGTAAATCTGGCAGTCAGAATGTCATTACTTTAGTGCTCTTCTGCTATCAGTCGAGGGTCATTAGACTCCAAATTGGCCCTTTGTAAATAGTTATCTCCTTAAGCTTAGAAGTTTTCCTTGTTAGTTGGAAACACAAGTGTTCCCTTCAGAATCCAATAGGGCTTCTTTCAACTAATGTTGTGGGCTTTTGCATCCAGGTCTTTGTTTGTGGAGCTCATGCTTGCCGACGTTTCTACCATCCCGACTGTGTGGCTAAATTACTTGTTGCAGGTCCTGAGCACCAAGATTTGGCTTCACGCATCCAACAAGGCTTGGAAAAGTTTTCTTGTCCTCTCCACAGATGCCGCAGTTGTATGCTGGAAGGTGTAAAGCATGATAAGGACTGGTGTCTCATCAAATGTAGACGCTGCCCAGTTGCTTGGCATAACAAGTGCTTGCCAAGGTAGGTAGCATTTTCTTAAGCTTGCAGGTTTCACAAGCCTTGTTTGCAGACTTGGAAAGTTTCTGAAATAGACTGCAAAAAGTATCTATTCAATAATGCACATCTGAAAGGTGCCAACAGAACTTAATTACAGCCAAGTTGTGCTACTGCAAAGCCTCTACACAGCTCTTGACGTGTCTGCACTGATACAGGCAACTTCGAAAGCAGACATGGTTAGTTGCAAACACGGGCAACTCATTCGTGATGTATTGTGGGTGAGTTTGAGTTACCCTTTTCCTCTTAGCCAATTTCTTAGAATTGCAAATTAGACCTTTTTCAATATCTGAAGGTTGAACCTTCTTGTTGGACAAATGTTGGCCTCCAATTCTTCCATTGTGATGTGTTCGGTGACAGAAACAATCCAACAATAAAATTGATGCCTGTTTGTGATTTGAGCAGGAAACACAAGCTCCACCCAGTACTGAAGACACCACTGGATAACCATATCATATTTCCTTCAGCAAGTTGTCCAGATGGTGTATGTACAAAACAAGTGGCAGTCATGTTCTCTTTGACTCATACAGTTTCCTAGGTGGTCATCTGTAGTTGGTCAACTAGAGCAAATTTGGATTGGAATGCAGGCGACAGATCTGACAGTTAAGCCGTAGAATCATCAGTCTTGGAATACTAGCAATAATAAAAACACTTGATGTCACTTGCAACCAGAAAAATGTCACTACAAATGATGTTGGTTGTGTTGGAGCTAACAATAGCACTCCACTGATTCTGTGCAACAAGAGAGGGTGCAAAGATCTGATGTTATTCTATAATCTCCTTCAAGATGTCCTATCTTATGTGTCAATAATTGCTAAGTTAAATTTATTTGTGCTGTTTCAGGCATATGTTGTGTCCAATGGTCTTCCTTTGTCAGGTAAGGGCAGGTTCTTACAAAACAATTCAGGACTCTGAGTGCATGATGCTGTGTGTTTTTTGTTCAGACTTTGTATTCATATTTGTCACAATGTCTGCACGCCAGAGCAGAATTGGTTCTCAGTTCCCTTGGAGATAATGCTCAAGAGATCATATAGTCAATTTGTGGAAACACTGCTAAGTGTCTTCTTCTCCCTGTGGTTGTCAGAAAATATCATCCAACATGGAGCCCCAATTTCCAGACACCTGGCACCTTTTGGGAGGTATGCAGTGCCCTTAACACCTGCTAAGTGATCTTTGTTTTTTGCATGGTGTTATGCTAGATGTTTATTGATGTCCGTAGACCTGGGGCAAAATTTATGGGCTGTAATGTGTATACTTGTTCCTTGGTCCTGGAATATTAGTTAGGAATTTTGATCTAGCAGGGAATTGATTACCTTGTGCAGTGGAAATGCAATTGTACAAGAGCGCAAAAAAAGACGCAGGTTGAAGAAGTTTCATTCAAAGTTTAGTCGGCGAGCTGGTTGCAAGGTGATGAAAACGGCTACCTGAAACTGTTGGCTAGGCAAGACCTCCCTGTTCTCTACTAGGAGCTTGACCATGTGTGTTGTGCATATGAGCCCTGGCACCTTTGCAACTGTATCTTGGAAAGTAGATGGGAACCAATTGTTAGCTGAACCACATCCAGGTTTCAGACCTCTCAAGAGCTGCAGATTGGAGCCAGTTCTTAACTGAGACCACATTGAGTGGTCTGCCATCTTCTGAAAACACTGAGGTTTCCTACAAATTAGTATATCTCAATTTTGGGCCCTAGCATAATGGAAGTGATGCCTTCCTAATCCTGGTCTGCTCAGACAGACTACTTTTGTATATACAGATATCTTCAAAGCTTTACTGCATACCGTTCCTCTTGTTCATGCTGTTTCACTTGAATTGTTATGCTTTATCATCATGGGAAGAATCCCATAGTCACGCTTTGTGTTTAAGCCCTCTGATCTGATCTGAAGGTGTTCTGAAACTCATTTGCTCGAATGCTTTGTTCTGGCTGGGGTTTTGGAGTACAGAATGCTGTCCATGGGCAATCTTAGAACAAGGCTGATCCAATGCTGTAAGAAGTTTTTGAGGATCTAGTTGATGACAAACATATTTTGAAGATTGCTTCATTGACTGCATGAGTTTTTTCCTACTTAATGCACAGGATTATGGAAACAATTATGGTTTGAGGATTACTAACATTTTTTAACATTTCACAGCTTGTCACTGCACATCACAGCTACCTGTAAAGAGTCACATGTGTGCATCATCTGCACTTTGCAGCCTATGTGTGACTTGAATCAGAGAATCAATGGCGCTTGCTGGTTTTACAATTTGACCATTTGCTACTCTTCGATGCAGAGGGTGCTCAAGTTTCGACCCTTTACTCATCATAGTTTTTATTAGATGCAGGGATGATGGAGGAACTACCTGTGTGTCACCTCCTGCTGTTGATCAGCTGTCCCATGGTAGCATTGGTTCCAGGCTTTGCAAGTTGAACTTGCACCTGAAATGTTGTACAATTCCGTTGTCTTGTGAGACTTTTTCTTGAGCTTTCAAGGTGTCTTAATCAGATGTCCTGCTGAAGTGGTGGTTCTAATCACACTCAAGTTTTGGATGGTTCTTTTTACGCTCTGGAGTTCTTCTCCATCTGTGCTTGCTGTCTTCATATGCAGGTGACCATACTTGTTGCAATGGTGATATTGCTTAGGTACACCTTCATACCCTATGGAAAGCTTTTCTTTTTTCCTTCCTTGCCAAAGAAGTGGCAGTGAAGTAGAACCTCTTATCAAAGTTTGCCCCTTGTTAGTCTTGATTGTTGGCATTGGTCATTTTCTCAATCTCTATACTTTGAACTCATTGACCTGTCTCTTGCTGGGAGTTTTCCAATCACCGTAAGTACTTGTTTCCACTGACAACTGTTTCTGAATCTCCGAATCTGTTCCCGCCACTTATCAAAGATAGTTCAAATTTGTGTTGTGTCTTATCAAAACAAACTTGTTGGAGCAGACAATTAGTCATAGCTTGCTTCAAGCTTTTGGTACTGGATAGATTTGTTGAAAGGTGTCAGGAAGTTCTTTCAGTTTGTGGAATCACATTTCATGACATGGAAAGACTTTTGGGTGTGGAAGGCAAACAGCTGGTATCAAGCTTGTTCAAGGGTAGCACTGGAGGAGGAACTATGCAAGCTCAAGTTCAGGAATCCTCAGTGCAATCAACCGTGTGTAAGAACTGTGAACATACTTCATCTGAGCTCAAACCAATAAGTTGAAATTTCACTCCTTTTTGTTCACAGATTGCCCCAGAAATCATTGGCAGCAGTAACCTTATATCACATGAATTCTGCAGAACTGAAGCCTTCTCTCAGACTACAGTTTTGTCCCTCTGTAGCAATAAAAATTTGTGATGAGAAATTTGTAACCTGACAAATGCAACAGGGGGCAGGGGAGGGGTCAGGAAATCACACAGAATCCAAGTTTGATTTTCTGTCACTGGAGATCACCCGGTCCCCCAACTGGATGTTACCACTCACATAACCTTGTTTTACATCAAGAATCAGTTGATCATTTTGCAGAGATGTAGAGTAAATGTGGAGTTCCAATTCCAATGGGTGTGTGTGTTTTGTGTGTGCACACTTGTGTGTCTCTCTTTCAGCCTTGATAAAAAAGCAACCAGATGCAAAGAAGGTAAAACAGGTACTTTCTTTGCAGTCTTGTGTTCAACTTTTTCACAGCCAGAATGAAATAATTACTCCACAAAACAATCTGCCACAATTTTGTAGTTTCCTGATACACCATTCACCCAACAGTTCAATTCTTTTCAACAAATACATTAACTATCCTAGCTTGTTTTTGTGGTTGGAAGGAGCTCTGCTCCAGTGTATCATCCTGCAATTTGTGCATTTGAACAAGCTTTACTTATTTGCACCATCACCATGTTTCTTTTCTACCTTTGCAAGGTCAGTGACGAATTGTGGGATGATTCTGCAGTCAGGCAAATGCTTGCTTGCTTGCTGAACTCAAAGGGCAGTGATGAATTGTTGGATGTTTCTGCAGTCATGCCAATGCTTGCTTTCTGAACTTGAAGGTTGGTGATCAATTGTGGAATGATGGTTTTGCAGTTATGCAAATGCTTGGTTGCTGAACTCACCTTTGTCAGGATGAATTGTGGGATGACAATTTTGCAGTCGTGCAAATGCTTGCTTGCTGAACTCAATTCTTGTTGTAGAGTGGACAGTTGCATCTTTGATGACTTTCAACTCTTCCACCACTTGTGTCATACTTGGACGCAATTTGGCATCCTTCTTCAGGCATCGTATTAGCAAGCACAAGAGATTCTGCTGTGCTCCTTTATCCAAAGGAGTAGCAGTTGCACTCAATCGTGAGTCTATGATTGGGCATACTGTCCTCCTGCTCTCATCTCGGAGGAGAAATGGTTTTGCCCACTTCACAAAAGTCTTCTCATCATGAAGGAAAGCAGCATCTTTGCTGTGTTTGCCTGTGAACAGCTCCAGCAACACAACCCCAAAGCTCCATACATTGCACTTGGCATATGCTCGACTGATCTGCATAGTCTACAACAACATCAAAAGAAGGTACAAGATGAGATTCATTTCCAATGGAGGTGGTGGGCATTTTCCAAAACCTGCAAATCTGTTCTAATCTACTGTCAGAAGAATTGCTAGGAACACACCATCATTGTTTCATGTAAGCATCAGTGAACAATTTGTTTGTTGCACAGATGTGTGTGTATGTATGTACATCACAACTTTTCCAGCAAATTAGAAATTTTAGTTTCCTGAAAAACCTATCTAGATCTGTCTGCAGCAATGGTACCTTTGTCAAGGATGATGATATGTCCTTGTTGTTGGTGCGACAATTGCTTATTCCCAAACCATAGCCTGCAAGCTTTGCTTTGAAGTCTTTGTCCAGAAGAATGCTCGATGCTTTGAAATCTCTGTACACAACCTGCACAGTGAAACATACAAGACTGAACTGAGCTCTACAACAGTGAGTGAAAAGCTGCTTGCCAGCTGATGATACTCAGGGTGACTGATTGACTGACTGACTGACTGTGTGCTAAAGATGAATCGCTGATGCTAATGAATCTTTTGGGGGTTTTGTACAAATGCTGGCACAGATCAGTTGCACTGGAGAGCCAAGGAGGAGGATTGTTTTGCACAAATGTGCATTTGTGCAGAGTTTTGTTGGAGAGGGAAGAGGAGATTGTTTGCAGACAAAATGTTGGCTGCACAGAGTTTTGTTGGAGAGAGGGGGGAGGAGATTTGTTTTTACTGCTTGCAAGAGGCTTATTTGTTTGTGCACCTGCAAAGGAGCTCTGTCATGTATGTACAGCAAGCCACGCGCTGCTCCTAATGCAATCTTTATCCTTGTAGTCCAATCTAATAATTCTGTTTTACTGCTCTGCTGCTGCTGCTGCTGCATCAGGCCACTCCCAAACAAGTGGTCATGGAGACTGCCATTGGGTGACTGCTCAAACACCAAAAGTCGCTCTGCCCTCCAAGTTGTTGACAATTTCTTACTCAGCAGCTGCGTCTCTGAAGAAGCAGCTGCAGCATTCCTCTCAGACTCATGCACACAGTATCCTCTCAGCCTGCACAAATTCCTGTCTTGCAGCTGCGACAGCAATTGCACTTCTGATCTCCATTCCTCAAAGCCCTGCCATCAACAGAAGTCAACAGATCCGGGTTGGCACCAAAACCATACTCTCTGTGGCGCGCTCTCTCTCTCTCTCTCTCTGTGGATCTCTGTGGGTGTGTGTGTGTGTGTGTGTGTGTCTCTCTCTCTCTCTCTTCTTGGTGGGTCTCTGTGGTTCTCTCTCTCTCTCTCTCTCTCTCTCTCTCTCTCTCTCTCTCTCTGTGTGCAGCCTCCATGTTGATTGCAGTGCTTACCTTGAGTCCATCAGCAGCAGACAATCTCACGACGGCGACATGAATCTGGCCGGCCTCAGGATCGACAGGCAAGCGTGAATCGGCTTGAATCCAAGCACTGTACACGGATCCCTGATCGTTCCTCTCGATGCAACGATCAGGGGAGAACTCAGCCGTCGCGGAGTCGAGTTCCTGGAAAGCGAAAGCCTTGAGGCTCGGGCACAGCATCTGGGTGGCCACAGATGGAGATGGCAGAGGTTGCGGAAGCTGGTAGCTGGTCGCGTGCAAACCTGATCCTATGGGCATTACTCTCCCGCTCTGCATGCTCCAGGATCTGATCCCATCGACTGCACTGCTCGTCGGCCGATGATGAGTCGGCAATGCTACAATCGACGCTGCATGACCCCGCGACGATGATTCAGTCGATCGGCAGCAGCCGCTGCTTGTTGACACGAAGGAGCAGCTCCCCGACAACTGACGCGACTCCGAGGCCGCGCTGCAGCTCCTGGTCGTCACCAAAGAAGCTTCTGCTGTAGTTGGTGCTCCTTTGATCACAGCTGTAGCTGGTAGCCGCAAGACCGGAACTTCCCCAGTAGGCGCATTCGGCAACGGAAGCGGCCGTGGTCGACCCCCAAAGCTTTCCGTCCTCCTCAAGCTCCCGTGCAATCTACGACTCTTGTCGCCGCTGCACTGATGATCTGTGTCGTAGCCGCCCGCTGTTGCCCGTCTTGATCTCGAAGCTGCAATCGCTGCCTCCGCATCATCGTCGACGATGCTTGGCGGACTAATGCCGTAGTGCAACAGCATTCCGCTGTGGCTTGTTTTCATGAGCGGCGCGGAGAAATGGCGCTGATCGCTACTGCGTCCAGAACCAGCTTCAATCAGGCCGCCGTAGTAACTGTTGTTGTTGTTATACTCCTCGCGGCCGATCTTGAGAGGCGCAGACAGCACGCGAGCCGGCTGATCTCTTCTTCCCAAACTGCTTCTTGCGTGATCACGGCTCCTGCTGGATCCTGCAGCAAGTTCTGATGATTCATGCAGAATATTGCTACTACTCATGGAGATTCCTGTAACACTGCTCCTGGTCGTCTTGTCGGAGCGATCATCACTGCAGCTCGAGGACCGATCCAGCTCCTGTGCCACGCTTTGGGGACTCGGCAGCATCACTGGCTTATTATCATACCAGTTGCTGCTCCTGCTACTGCTGCTGCAACTACCTGCGCTCAGAGTACTCACGATCTTATTCGACACTCCTGCATGTCTCTTGGAAGCTGCAGCAGCAGCAGCAGCAGCTGGTGCAGATTGATCTCGACGTCCTGATCTCAACACTCTTGGTTCAGTGAAGCAACCCATGAATTCATGCAGCTTCTAGTGCTAGATCCTGCTGTTGTTGTTGTTGCTGCAGCAGCAGCGGCTCTAGTTCTGGGTTCTGTCTCAAACTTGCAGATTTAGCTTAAGTACCCATTGATCATCTGTGCTGCAATACAAATCTCCATTCTGCAGTCCAGCGCAGGCTGCAGAGACTCAGCATTACAGAAGAATCTATCTTGATTCTAGCAGCAGTTCATACATATTAGAAATTCTCGACATATTCATTAGACATGACAGACAGTTTGGAACTGCAGTACATTGCACAATACTTTCACATCACCACTGCAAGCTGTTGTTGTTAGCTGCAAGCTAGTGAACATTTGAGAATAGTTTTTCCAAGAGAGCTAGGACTGAGTTTGTGGAACAGGAAAGAATGTCTGGGTGATAATCATCACCATGGTTCAAACGTATCTTGCTCATTGCGTGAAGAAATCACCAACAAATATTTCCTCAGCTATGTCTACTCCAACTGTGTGCAGGTATATTCACAAGTCCCTGCCTTTCCCTTCAGATCTGGACATGAGTTCTGAAGTACAACTGGGTATTCTATGTGAAACCATGCAGCTTAGCTATATATCCTGACATCACTGACAGTTGTGGAGAATTGTAGTACTTGTCAACATGCTGTTTGTTGTGGAGCTCTGAGATCATAATCACCTAGATCCAATCTCCTCTCTAGTTTAGTAACCTGTTTCATGATCATGGTGATCAATGAGTGGCCTGTGTGATCAGTACTACTAGTACTGATCTTTCCATGGGCAGATTGACAGCACTAGTGGAGGAACTTGCAGATCTATCCTCTCATGTGTTGGATTCACAAGAGTGTGTACTAATCCATTTTGTGTATATCTTTGAACTCACTCATGAGACTACAAGGAGACATGAAATATAGGGAGTTGATTTTGATCTATGAGCAGGAGGTACCTACTTTTGATCCATGTATTGAAATCAAAACATCAGATACTGCAAGTAGACAAGCTTATAGTCTGATCAAATGATGGGTGCAAGCCAAATAAAATTCTATATAATAAGTAAATGGAATCATGAATGAACAGTAAAACAAGTGTGCTGTGCATGTATTTAGTTAATTCTTGAACTTTTTTTTGAAAAGTTCAAAACTAACAATTGACCATTTGAAAGTAGAAAAATTGGAGCTAAACTTTGATGATTTGAGGACCACTAGATCGTTAGATCATGCAAGTAACTATAGATATTAATAATGTTTTTCTCTCATTAGATGATCCAACAAATAGATGTTAACAATGTTCACAAAGGCCTGATAATTAGTATTACCTTATACACATGTAGGTACATGTAAAGATATCATGCGGGAGTGAGGAAGGAAGAAATAGGAGTGAGGGGAAGAATCATTTTGCTTTTGCAGCTGAAGCAGCGCAGGCGCATCCGGCTGATCAGACACACTACTAATATTAAAGCCTAAGATGATCATCAGCACTACTAGGCAAGCAGGCTACAACAACAACGACCCATTGCTCATGTTGATCTCAGTAGCTTGCGGTGTAATTTTTAGTTTAGAAAATGGATCTTCTTCTTCTTCTTCTTCTTCAATTGGGTAGTTTGACGATCTATTTTTGGACGATCATCTAGTGAGTGCATGCATGCTAGCTAGCTTCTACCGTGCTACAGGCTATCACTTCTACTGTGATTGTGAACGGCTATCTGATCTAGTGCACGTTTCAACAAAGTGGGTAGCCATTGTTGACCAATAATTCCCTTCTTTCAGATCTATGAAGTGGTGATACGAGGTCAGGATCGACTATAAACTATTGTAGTATCTTTTCAGGTTCAGCAGTAATAATTCAATTGTTTCTGGGGAAATGCTGAATTGCTCCAGAAACAATTTGTTTGTTTGAAATGCAAAAACATTCAAAGAATTTTACAAGGGAGAGAAAATACAAAAAAAATTGGTGGAAATTAATGCAGGAGCTGAAAACTGTATAATAATAATTAGTTTTATTTTTCAAAATCATCAACTTCAGCACTCAAAACCAAAATGTATGAAACTTTTTGGCAATGAATAAATATAGGGGAGTTTCTTTGGCAGGTTTTCTAAACTCTAAAATCTTTAACATAATCAGACCTTTCACCACAATTTCTTTCTTTCTAGAGAATAGGTGTCTTGTGGGAGCTTAACTTAACCATGGGGTCAAACAATTTTTTCATTAGGTGGGGTCCAAAGTTCATATTGGTGGTGTGGTAGGACAAAAGTTTTATGGAGTGACAATTAATTAGTCAAAATAGCAAATCTAAATTTGGTATTTAGGAGAAAAAATTAGGCAAGAAGGTGATGGAGAGATGGCTTTTAATACCTAGAGGCATTTCAAAATATAGGCAGTGTAAAGCCAAGTAAACTGACACATTTAAAAGCCTACAAAGGAAGAAGGATCCAGTAAAATTAGCTTTAAGACCTGATCCCAACACATCAATAAGGTCATGAATGATGGATGACCCCCACCAATTCAATGTGTATATACTTGGTCAAATTTGCTACCCACCAAGGTATTTTTAGCCTTTTACTTAAAGAGAGTGCAAGCAATATGTAGGTCTCTATTTTTGGCTTCAATTCACTAAATATGATAATATGCTTTTGGGGTGTGGGTTTAGTGCAGAAAACCCCTAAACCCTAGGCTCAAAAAAATTTGATATTTTACAGCTTTTAATTTTATTCACTAATTTTATGGAAAAGAAACTAATGAATCTAGTGAGAATTTTTCCAAAAGAAATAAAAAGGGAAAAGGGAAAAAAATTAAATTAAAGAAAAAATTTGTGTGCAAAATTGCATTTGTCCCATTTGCAAGGAAATCATTTTGTGATGAAACTTGGACAATGGGGCAGCCAGCTTCATTGGTGGGTATGGATGAATGGTGTGTGTATTGAGAGGAAACACTTTTTTTTCATTGTATTCCTATCCCATTAGAGACCTAGGGTGGTTAACTATGTACTAACCACTAACCATCCACATGGATCTACCTACCTACCTACTAACCATTTAGCCTTACCTACCTACCTCTTTAACATGGTACCCACTTACTTACCTTCATACTTGATACTTTAACCACATAGTGCAGGCCAAAGATGCCTCAAAGGTGGGATAAATATAGGAAAAGAAAGTCACCAAAATCACATACTAACCGCCATCCTTGACCCCCTCACCCCCCAACTAACTGCAATATAGTAAGTATTGTTATTATCAGATGTGCAATTAGGGGGCACTTACTTGTGCTAAATTATGTATATGTTTAAATTATCTAGGATTTGACATTGAATTATGTATATGGGTGTGTGTGATTTAGGGACTCCATCAAAATTGGGTGGGAGTAATTTAGCTATACTTAGCTAGCCTTAAAATGCATGCTCCTAAATCCCCAATTTTAGACTTAAAGACTCACTCTTCTTGGTGCTCTTACAACATCTATCTAGACTATTTCTTTAGTGCCTAATAAAAACCTTGGTCTGTGTAGAATGGGGGGATTCAAGCATCATCAAAGTATACAACCCAAGTCTTCATCTAATGAGCCTTGGATCCCTTGCTGAGATCTAGAGTTCAAATTTGCTCAATTTTTGGAATGGCTTCAAGCCTTCCCCAACTAGACCCCAATTCATCCATTAGGTTAGGATGTAAGATGAAAATCACTATGGTTAATTTGCCCATCATCTTTGAGAAGGCAGCCTATATAGTATCTACAAAGAAAGCATGGCCTTTGGTGTGGCCACATTGCCCCATTTTGTATTTGAGATCTTAAAATGAGATCTTGAGACCTCATCCTTTTAAATTTTCATTTCTTTTGGGTTTGGGTTTGTAGTTTTTCTTTTCTTTTCGTTTCGAGCCTTCTTTCATGACCTCTGATGAAGTCGAAATGCAACAAAACCATCATTTCATGTAGGCCATGAAGGTATGAGAAAGCAAAAAATTGCAAAGATATGTGTTTTCTTTTCTTTGTTTTGTGCCTTTTGGGGAGTCTTTGGGAAGCATGGTGTCCTTGTCAACTTTGGTTGTATATCTTGAAGTCAAGCTCGAATCCTTTGGTTTGGACATCCTGAATTATTTGTTGCCAATGCATCAACATATTTCTCTAGGATCTCGCTAGGATCTCACTTTGCATTTTGAAGGAGGGCAAATTCTTCACTTGTTGCAAATTTCCCCAAGTCCTCTCTCACAATTGGTAATGTAAACTTTGGTTGGGTTAAACATGGTAGCCAAATACATATAGTTACAAGGTTTGACTAGTGGGGTTAAGAAGTAGGAGAGGGTTGCTAGACACATGCCAAGTGACCTTCTTTCTTGCTCCATGGGGTCAAATCTAAATGCCCATTAGAATATTGTAGTCACTTTTCAAACTTGGGGATGAAATGCAAGAGTACATTAGGAGTTTTTTTTGTGTGTGTGCAAAAAGCAAGTACTTGTCATTTCAAGAGGGGTCATCACATTGCTTCTTCCCTTTTGCATCTCTTTATTTTGTCATGATTCAATGGAAAATCTAGAACATTGGAGTGAGAAACAACTATTCAAATGGTTAAGTTACTTTTGGTCCAAGTTTTTCTTCATTGTGTGTGCATTTTCAATTGCTATGTATGTGGTGTTGTCCACATAGGAATTTTTATCTTGATTCACAAAAGTGTTAACCTCACATCATGTCAACCTTCAAAGCTTTGAAAATAAAAACCATCAATTTCAATCCAATCCATCAAATGCATTTAAGGAAATAACTAGCATGAAAAGATTGGGAAGAATTGATAGCAATGTTTACAATCTACAATTTAGGGTTGTGTCATTATGTGAAGCTCTTGTTGAAAAGTTTTGAACTCTTGTTTTGTGGCAACAAACAACATTTTTCATTTCTAATTTTCAACATTGTTTATTAATTATGCTTTGAATGATTTTTTAGAAGCATTTTGTTTTGTAGAAATGCACCTTCTCTTTTTCTTTTTTTTTGTGGTATTGAACTTTCTTCTATGCCAAGGTCATAAATTTTGTTGTTGTTTAAAAAATGATGTTGAGATTTGGTTTGAGGATGAAAATAGGATTTCAATATATTTTGTGCTACAAATGAGTCTAATCTCTACTATCAACATTGAGTTAACACAAGTGTGCCCATTGAAATCTTTGTGACTTGTTTCCAAAGTGATTGTGAGCTTCCTCTTTGCATATCCATATGAAAATCTTATTTTGACTTCACATTATTTTTTTTATTTATTTCCAGTGATTCTATTATGGTTGCCACCAGGAAGAAGATCAATAGTGTATAGAAGCAATTGGATATGTCTAACACTATGCCACAACATGAACAAAAAGTCATAGGGAATGGGTATGCACTAGAAGTGGATGCATTATTAGTATGACAAAATAACATTTGATTTATGTTAAGCCTTTGTACCTACAATTGTGAATGTTTGAGGTTATGTGCTGTGCTTAATGCCGCAAGTTGTTATGGAGCAACATAAGATTAGATTCTTCTTGAGCATATTTTTAAATGATGTGTTTCTTTTTGTTCAATAGGAACTTGGAGTTGTCGACTTAAAGATTCTCCCCTATAGCAAAGATATCTAAGGTTTTGTGTTTGCTATTTTTGCATTTAGTTTCTATCTATTATTCAAATCTCTATCTCTAATGTGTTGTATTAGAAAGCTAAGACCCAATTACTCATGTGAAATTTATGTAACTTTAGAACTGTTCTTAGACCAAATGCATCTTATAGGCTATCACAATATTCAAAGATGCGGGATTTGTCTTGCATCTTATTCATTACCGAAAGTGAAAGGATTCCTATTTCGATTTGATGTATATAGGTCTCATATCTTGTTGTAGTGTTTCACATATTGTCTAGGGTTTACTACTTCTAAAATCATTTGGTGGATGTTTTGTAATCTTTGTTAGAATGTTTTAAAGTACTTGAATGGACGGGATAAACCATTTCCAATGAGAGAGAATGGCATCCATCCTAGTATGTTGAGTTCCAACATAATTTCTACCCCAAAATCTTCAACTCTGTTGCACAAGCAACTCCAACATTATTTGGCTGCAAAACCCTACGTGAATACAATGCACCAAGTTCTTCTATGTGAAGCTATTTTAATGTCTCCATTGTGAAGACTCTAATTGCAAATGTGTTCTATTATAGTTGTATATTCTTATTTTGATGAATGACTACCATGTTGTTGGATTTCCATACTCTGGCGCACAAGATGTAATCAAACATGATGTAAGAACCCATGGAAGCCGATAGCCTATTGAAGATCACCTTTCAAGCTTTGTAGAGTGGGCCCTGTCGTGAGATCACTACCACAAACCAAAACATGACTTCAAAACTTTAATCTTTTATTCAGTTGCACCCCCATCAAAGCTCCATGTGATTGCCTTTGATCTCCTCCCATATCCTCCTAAAACTATGGATTTCATCCATAGAACAAAGGTTGAACAATGAACTTGCCTTTGAAACATCCAAACATGCTAAGGCATAGACATTTTGCAACTAGCAATGTGACTATTCTGTCAACATTGTCAGCACAGGCATATTCATCCCTAAAAAAATGTGCCAAGATTGTGCAGAATATGCTCCCATGTACTTTTAGATAGCAGAGAGTAGGTGGTGTTTAGCTGATTCCCAAGCCAGAATCAGATAAACCCTGCCTGCTCCCTAGCATCAACACCCGTTAGGTCTGTAATCCACGTGTTACAAAATTGGCAAGGCCTACCAATTAGGTCTACAGAATCAGCACTCATGCTGATCGGCCATTTCAGCATGATAATTAGTCAATCAAAAGGGAGAATAAGACTTAACAGCTGTTAAATGCATTGGAGAATGGTCTATCTTAAGACCATACTGGAATTCTGAGGTACCCAATTACCCCAAGGCAGGCATGCCAAGTGGTGGGTACCAAAACTTTCCTTGAGGGTTGAAAGATAGACCCTTCACCTGTGTAAACACCCGTCAAAAATTTCTATGACAACCTAGCCAGGACCTTATGACTTCCAATCTCTCACACACAAACAAACAAACCACAAATGTGTGATAGTCATCTTTCCTCAACAGATGTACATGACGTTAAACCTGCTGGAAAGAATTCTGCAAAATATGTGAAGATTAAAATTAAGCATTCCCTAGAGGCAAGAATAACAAGCTTTATAAACAGGACAATATAGATAACAAATGTTTCCTGATAATACCTGACTCTGTGTTATGATTACTAGTGAAATTTAGACTGATGGATGATGATGAACTAGTTGGGTTGGGAATGACACTACTACTAACCATGTTGATTACACTTTGTGATGAAGTATCTGCTGAATTGAGAGGAAGAATTGGTGTTGTTGTATTATTGTCTGCTGTAGCTGGTTCTGGTGCTGCTACCAATGAACGAGCGTTGTTGTTGGGTCTGGATTGATGATGCAAGGAATTTTGTTGTGATTGAGAGGTGTGGAGAACATCAGGGTGTGAGGAGAGGAAGGCAAGGGACTGGAGCCATGGAATGATCATGGGTTTCCTTGTGTAGTCATTGCTGCTGGTTATGATCTCGAATGCATCCTCCAGGGCAGCAGAGCGAGCAGCTTCAGTAGGAAGCCCTAGAATCAGCCTTGCCATTTGCTTCAGTAACTCAGGAAGTACCTAAACATCATGCAAATGAAAATGTCAGCATCTGATCACTACCAGTTCTGTTTCCGGAGCTAGGTGGGGGACTCAACATTTCCAGATCTTTTTTCTTCATTGAGTAAAAGGAATGAATCTAATGACTAATAGCAAAATCAAAATACCTTTCACATATTTGAGAAACAGGAGCAAACATTAATTTTTGCTCAACATACCTGCAAATCTACCCGCAAAATGAGATGCAATAGCAGCAATTGAATCTTCTCAGCATCTTCTGACATGTCAACATCCTTGTCTGATCTTTCTTCTTGGCTTTTACTTTGATTCTGCATTGACTGGAGGGCAATTGCTTTTTGCACTAGGACCTGTATACAATGCACAGTTGCAGGACTGCCTGGGGGTAGTTGATACATAATTGCTGCTATTCCGAAAACCAGAGCATCAAACAGTGTTCCAGAAGGGAATTTCTGCAGCACCCATTACACCAAATCTGGATATTCAAAACAGCAGGCATTGATTGCAACAAAGCAAAAAGCAATCCAGCCTCAACCAAATAGTTCAAGACGACTATATCAGCAAACCAGCAGGCCACCATAACAGAACACATGTCAAGAATCAACTCCCAAACAATTCAGAGCAGGAATGAAGGTATTCAGACAAAATAATCAGTACCTGTTTGGTGAAAGAGAAACTCAGAACAGAAAAATAGAAGAATATCACAACAACAAGAGAAGAACAAACCTCAAGTGCCCTTTCAATATAGTAAACAGCAAGCTGCTCCCGTAGTTCAGCTTCTGGAGGTTCATTTCCAAGTGCTGTCAGACTATACTTGACTTTGTCTTCAGTTTCAGTGGTGAGAAAGGATGCAAATAAAGAATGTGAAGCTTTTGCAACTGCCTCCAATGGGTGCTGTAGATACCTTCACAGCCTTCTGTCAAGGGAAACTGACATAGCAACCAGGCAATGAGCTAGAAAACCTTTGAGATTCTGTGCTGCTAGTTTTCATACAAAAATTACTCTTGACAGCCTGATATCACATCTATGTGAAGAGGATACAAGAACATAATGGGTGCCACCTCGTTTGCAAATATTGCTTCAGGTAGCTTCCTGAGACATAAAGGCAGAACCCGCAAGTAAAAGGACATACGGGCTGTCTGGACTTCATCAAGGCTCCAGTGGTAAACCCTCTCGTTCACCTGAGGATTACCTGCACAAAAAAGCTCAAACAAGATTCAGTGAGAAAGACACAAATTTGAAAATGCAAAACAAACAAACAAACACTGAGAAGCACATGCTAACATCAAAAAGGGGAGGATGCAAATCAGTTCAAGTGAAATTTGTGTTACCAGGCCCATGGATGATACTGTTATATGGAGGCAAGAATCGAACAAATGCAATTGTAGCAGTCTGGCTCATTGATACCATAAGAACAGTGCGCTTCACTAAAGCCCCATACTCTTGCATCTGCACATGTCGACAAAACTCCACACATGAAAGACAATCCAACGCCTGTGCTGCTCTTTCTCCTCCAAACATTTTACGCCCTGCAGTAGTGTCTTCAATTGCCCTTGAGAAGAACATCAGAACAGTCATGAATGCGGAGATTAGCACTTTCTCCAAAGCTCCTGTACTTGCTTCCGGAGCTCTACCTGAAAAACATTTTCAGACAAACCATTAGAAAGAACAAGCACTTTATGTGTCTTTGAGCTAATGGGATTTACGCAGAGAAGCAAGAGAGACAAGAGAGACCAAAGAACAGTAGGATTCGATTACCTGACAAACTCCTGAAACACCGATGATTTGTATACAGATCTTGCAAGAATGCCCAAAGACCCAGCTCTGTGTGCACCTGTGTTTCTTCATTTGCAAGCTTGTATTGCTCACACAGAGCTCGAGCTATGGCACCCACTTCTTGGAACAAAGTGCCTTTCACTTTCATTTCCAGATGCTCCAGAGCAACACCCAATGCGCTGCCAGTGTGATGTAAATCCATCGTCATCATCTGCCTCTGAAGATCATTGGTTTGTGCAATGTAAATGTTGTGAAGAGAGAGCAAATCGTTTAGTAAAACAATGACCAAGCTCTGTAGAATCAAAGAGTTGGGTGGAAAGAATCGGTTGCGTGATACTGCCAGACTGATACATCTCAGCTTATGTTGCAATTGTTTGACAAAATCTCCTGTATCTCTCAAAAGCATCACTTGATTCACAAAACCCCAGTTGGTGTCACTTGGATCCGAGAACCCTCGGATCCGCTGCAAGGAGCCAAGAGCTTTCTCACAAAACCCTATGACCAATTCATCAAGAGAATGCAAAATGTCATGCCACTCTTGTCTAGGGTGGTGGTGGTCGTGGTGAATTGCTGAGTTCTTCTGAGTTACGGTTTCCTGCCTCCTCTGATCTAAACCCTGGCGAAGACCTGCAGCTGCCATGAGAGCTGTGCATTGAGTAGCATGAGGAGATGATGCATCAGTCATTGCATGTGCAACCAGATTCCACAGTTTTCTTGTTCTGTCCTCCTCCTCTGATCGGAGATTGTCTCTTTGCTGCGAAGAAGAAAGAGCTGAAGAAAGAGTTGAAGAAAATTCTGAAGCAGAAAGTGCTAAACCTTGGTACTCCAGGAGATGGAAAACCATCAGAACATCATGCAGAGGTGGATAGTCTTCTACTGTTTTCTCTCTACCCTTGGACTCAAAGCTCCAGAGAGAAAGCAGAGCTCGGAAGATGGAGGCCATGGCTGCTGTACCATCATGAGCTCCAGCCATAGCATAGCCCGCACCAGCAATGGCATTCCAGACACTTCTCTGCACAATCACACTCTTCCGCTTCACGAGCTCAAGTGCCACAACCTGTCGGCATTGCTGCCGCAAGCTTTCTGAGCTTTGAGGAGCTCCAGAACTCTTGCCGAGAAGGAGAATCGCTTCGCAGACGTAAGCATCTGAAACAGGGAAATCCTGAAGCGCTTTGCATGTGTTCTCCACTACAAGCGCCAAGGTCGACTCATGAGATTGCTGCATGGGTGGTGCAGCAGCAGTCGCTGATAATGGGTGTGCAAGGAGTTTGTGCAACCAGGCACACAGAACAAGGACTACAGAAGCTCGAGCTTGCCCTAGCAGCTGCGTATCCTTGCACCCCACTCCTGTAAGAATTCCAACAAGGAGCTTCACCTGCGGATCTGCTATGTGGAGAGACTTGCGATAATGGTGTATGACGGACAGAGCTTCTGCGTGCGCCGGCTCCAGCTCTCCTCGCTGCAGGCACGCACGTATCTCTCCCCATACCTGCGCAATCTGCCGTGCCGGTGGTCCGATATTCGATGTCCGTGAAGAAGCTCCAGAAGATGACGCAGCCGCAGCAGCAGAAGCTGCAACAGAAGAAGGAGGCGGAGCCGACGCCTTCACAAGCCACTCCTCCAGCGATTGCAGCTCCATCTTCTTTCGCAAACTACGTGACGATGCCGATGCCTCCCACAAGCTCGTCACCCATTCTTCGAATCCTCCACAACTCCTGCGCGATTACAAGAAGCCAACGAGAACCTCGAAACCCTAAAACCCACGACGAGGGTTTGTGTCTTTCTTCTTGTTCTTCTCTTTTGCTTGGGATTGGTGCCCTAGTTTCTTTCTCTGGGAGAGGAGAGGAGAGGGTTTGCAGAGTTTTTCTTGGTAGAGAGTTCGCAGCAGCAGCAGCAATTGCAAGCGTTTGAGGAGATTGTTTTAGGGTTTGGGGGTTGGGCATTGATGGAGGTGGCGCTCCTCCCGTTGCCGACATCGCTGCGAGCCAAGCTCTTCGCTGCTGGCCACTACACCACCACCACGCTCCTGTTCCTCACTCCCTTGGAACTCGCCCGTGGTACGTACGAATGTATCTCTGTCTGTCTTTCTCTCTCTCCCTCTTTTCTCTGTTTATTTTTTTCTTACCAACAATGTCGATCTTTTGTTGCAGAAGCACAGTTATCAAACGAGGAAGCCTTGAGTGTTCTGAAGTTGGTTCCTCGATCATCATCATCAAGCTCCTCTGATGGCATCATCTCAGCTTCCAGTGCACTTGATGGTAACTCTCTTTTTTCACTCATCTCCATAGCCATGGCTACTGCTCACGCTCCAGCACATCTTTCACTGCCTCCTTGTGCAATGCATGCTCAAGTGACCTTGGATCTGTTTTGGAGATTTTCTTGCTACTTTTCTTCTTTACAACCTTTCAGATTGTTATGTGGAGATAGCTTGCTATGTGGTTTCATAGATATGGTTTCTTTGTTCCTTTCCTGACAGGTGCAAAGACGGCTTGGGATCTCCTTGAGTATGAGAAGAATAGGAAGAAGATTGTGACAAGCTGTGCAGAACTGGACATGATACTCGAGGGAGGGTTTTGTCCCAAGGAAGTCACTGAAATCTGTAAGGCTGCTGCAATCTTCTTGCACTAGAGAAATTCTTTGCTGAAATCTGTAAAAGCTCGTCTTCTTGCCCTAAAAATTCTTCATCAAAATCTGTAACCTTGTCTTCTTGCACTAGAAATTCTTCACTGAAAGCTGAAAGCACACCTTCTTGCACTAGACATTCTTATCTGTAGGCACATCTTCTTGTACTAGAGGTTCTCAGAGCAGAGAAGATGTGACATCATCTGAGGCCAGGTGTTGTTGAATCATCCCCTGTGCTTTCTGCTCATATGTCAAAATTGTGCTCTGTGAATGTTGTTTTTGCTGCAACTCATGTTTTTTGCACTTCTGTTGGCAAGAAGATTGTGTGCAACATCAGAATGATGGCCAGTTTTAGCTGAATTGTAGAACTGTGGATCCAAGTAGAGAGGGCTTTTCTTCAGTTCTGCTCTAAGATGATCTGATGGTATTCCATTTGTAGTAATTTCTTCAGTTGGAAGTGGCAGCAGATGATGCTAATAATGTTACAAAACCTCTTGGACAACAGACATGCATAGGCAGTTGTTGAAACCTTTTCTTCATTACAAAGTGTGCTCTTTCTCTCTTTCTGAAGCAGAGGTAGTGGAATGTGTGTGCCTGGCCAGGTGGTGTTCCAGGAGTAGGCAAGACTCAGCTTGGGTATGCTCTTCCCAACTCACAGAGTTCTTGAGATTGTGATTACACAAGATGTGTCACAAGTGCAAAGTATTCTTCATGGGGAGACTTTGAGCAGGCTGTTTGCAGAGAGGCTTGTTTGTGAAGGAAGAGAGACAGGCGAGTATGTCTACAGCATTGCAAAATGTTATTTGTGCAGGACTGAAGAATGAGAAGCTACAAAGGAAATGTCTGTGGTGCAGCCTAAGTTACTCTATGAAGCTTCTTCATCTTCACGCTTGCTGGTTGTTGCTGATCTGTATTTGAATGGTGTTGGGTGATAGGATGCAGCTGGCAATCAATGTGCAAATTCCAGTGAAGCTTGGTGGTGTAGGTGGTCATGCCATCTACATTGGTATGTGAAGTTGCATTCATGAGAACCCCCACCCCCCCTTTCTCTCTCTCTCTCTCATTCTCATGGTCCAGTTCACTCCACAAGTCTCAAAGTGGGCCCATGACATTTTTTTTGGGCCTTTGTCCAGTGCAGATACGGAGGGTAGTTTCATGCTGGAGAGAGCACTGCAGATGACAAAAGCCAGTATTGATGAGCTTGTTCTTGCATCATCATTATCATCACCCATGGATGATGATTTGATTCAGCAACTGGATATTGACACATATTTGTCGCACATTTACCTTGTGCGTGTGCATGATCCAACCGAGCAACTGGCCGTTATCAACAACTTACCAAACCTTCTGAAGGAACACAATCAGGTACACACATCCACCCAAAAATTGCAGATTCTTTCTGACAGGCAAACAAAGGTGGTGATGTTCCTGACAATACTTTCTGAGTGATGCTCATAAGGTTCATGACAGCACTTTAAAAGTGTTTTGTTCTTCCCAGCATGCAAATGACGGAATCTGAAATTGCAAAATATGATGGCAGGTGAAGTTGATTGTCATCGATAGTATTACATTCAATTTTCGTCAAGACTTTGAGGACATGGCAGGAAGAACTCGTTTGCTGGCAGAGATGGGACAAAAGCTTGGCAAAATTGCAGAGGAACATGACCTCGCAGTATGGTGTCCACCCACACCTTTCTTTCATTCTTGTGTGCACAATAATCTTTTGCTTCTCTCTTTGCACAGTTGCAGGTTTTTCTGTATAGTAGAAAGCCCTGGCAACGGGGCATTACACCCACGAACCCAGGACAGAGCCCTGAAATCAGCAGGTGTAACGTCCCACTGCTGGGGCTTTCTGCTGCATAAAACCCATACTGCAGGCATGCCTGCCAGTACAGTGAGCATTAGAAAAATGTAACCCCTTTTTTTTGGGCTCTTGTGGGAATTGCTGCTGCAGATTGTGCTCACAAACCAAGTCACAATGAAACCGAGCAACAACGAGATTTCACGAATTGTGCCAGCTCTAGGTGAAAGCTGGTCTCATGCATGCACAAATCGGGTGATGATGTACTGGATTGATACTCAGCGCTATGCGCATGTGGTGAAATCTCCCTCACTGCAAGCAGCCACAGCAGCCTACGACATAAATGAATGCGGCATTTGCAGTGCAAAGAACAAGAGTAACAACAATGACAACAAGAGCAACAACAAAAGACTAAAGCTTGACGAGGAAGCTGCAGCTGCAGACAAGCAACGACAGCAATAACAATCCTGCCCATTTTTGTTAGTGAGAAAATTGCTCAAAGAAAGTGGAGTGTGCACTGGATACGTGCAAATGTATGTATACTTGTATATACCTGGATGAGTACCAAAAAGGTATATACATGTATATATACTCTGGTAGCCAGTTATGTACTATTGATCAGTTCTTGATGGAAAATGTACCTTTTCAGACAGTAGTAAACGACACATTTTTGTTAAGCTCTGAAGAACAACGAAAAAGAGACCTTTTCAGACCAGCAACAAGATCTCTAAATCAAGATAGAAAATGTATCCTTTCAGACAACCAATAATCAGGAATCTGGATGGGAAATACACTTATTCAGACAAACGATAGTCTGGAAAACTGGTTCTAAAACATACCTATTTCCACGTTTGCAACCAAATGTCCCCGTTTCAGAACGTCTTAGTGAGAATGCGAAAACTCAGTTACGAAAATTATGTTCGTTTCACACGAGCGAGCAGTCTTCATACCTGACACCCTTCATACATACTGCTCCTCTTCAGACGGACATATGAAATTGGGATGGGAAACGTGGCTTTTCAGACTGCATTGGGGGGATTGGGGTTGTTGGGAGTCGAGACGGTTTTGTGGTTGTTTTTATGGTTTGTTCGTTCCAATACAGTTCCCTTTGTTCCCAATTGAGATTTTTCAGGTTCTCTGGGGAGTTCTTTTACATAAACATTTTGTTCCCCATGATTTTTAGGGTTCGCTGAGGAGTTCCTTTAGTGTAAAACCTGCCCAACGTTTTGTTCCCCATGAAGTTCCCAAAAGTAAAAGTGTTGTTACAGGTCCCCAAGTGTTCCCCTTGAATTTCACGTGAAATCCAGGACGGGACATTCTGGCATGGAATCTGTCCAGCGACCTACTGTCCGTAGGTCTGTTCTTCCTTCCATGTAGATTATGGTCGGAATTGTTCTCCCGGAATCTTTCGATGCGCCGCTTGGCTGCCTCACGGGAGAAGCAGGCAGAGCGTAGCGAGCGAGAGAGGGAGTTCTGAGAAGAGGAGGCGATGGTGATGATGATGAAGAAAGAGAGCGCAATTCTTGCAGGAATTGGGAGAAGATGAAAGCCACAACTCGCAAGGACTTTGTCTGTGCAATTTTTTTCTGTTGAAAACAAAAGGGAGAAAGGGAAACGGAGTAGTTTGTGTACAAGGCTCAAAGAAGTGAGGGAGGTGCGTGCAAGTGGAGATTGGTTGTAGAGGTAACGGCGGAATTGAGGGGGGAGAGAGACTGAAAAAAAAAGGTTTGAATTCTCGTTAAGAAGAGATGAGGATCTGATTTTCTGATTTCCTGATTTCTGGATTACCAGGACTTGATTATGGATGGCATTTGGACTGCAGAGATAGAAGGAAGAATCAGGATCAAGGTGGAGGACGAGGAACGAGAGGATCAATGTGTTACGGTTTTGGTGAGAACGAAGGCGGAATTTCTGTTTCTTTGGTTTCATTCTGAGGAATGCGTATGAAGCAAAAACAATGACCTTTTGTTGCTGATCAATGCGTGCAGAAGTTTGTAAGCTGCAAGTTCGAGGAACAATAATAAGCAAATTTGTTGAAAAGTTTTAGTGCATAGACGAAGGATCTGATATTCTCATGTTTTGATATTGTGAGAAGAAGACAGATTTTCTGACGTGGATCGATGCAAAGCAAGCTTAAGCTTTAAAGATGATGCAACGGATTTTGTACAGGAACTGGAGAATCGTGAGAGGTTTGTGTAAATGCATGAGAAGAAACGAGGCGAGTATCTGGTGAAGGGAGCGATGGAAACAGAGAAAAACACACATCTCTGTACAGGAACTGCTGAAACCTTAGGAACACGCATCGAGGACCGAAGAAGGAGAATGTGAGAGGTTTGGAAGTGCATGAGAAGAAACGAGGCGAATTATCTAGTGAAAGGGGCATTGGAAACATAGAGGAAAACATCCCGCAAGGACTGAATCCTTCTGTAGCAACAACAACAACAATCTGGTGCGGAATTCGACGATTTTCTGCTGCTGCACGGGCAATGATGTGCAGCACGGAAGAAGAACTGAAAGCGAAATGGGCGGAAAAGAAGAAAGGGCCAACCGCACCTCCGCCGGTACTCTTCTTGTTCCTGACTCCTCTTCTTGTTTGTTTCCTGACACCATGGATGCAAAGAGTTGCTTGCTTTCATAGACAAAAAGGAAAAAGCCGTTCATGATTTCATTATTGTGTCTCGATTCCAACAAGATAGGTACCCGAGCCAACTATGAAAGCAGTGGTGATCCGAGCGCCTGGAGGGCCAGAGGTCTTGGAATTGAGGGTGGTGGAGGAGGCTAAAGTGGGCGAAGGGGAGGTGCTCATCAAAGTCGTTGCGGCGGCACTCAACAAGGCTGATTGCAAGCAGCGCAAAGGCAATAACCCGCCGCCCCACGGCAGATCGCTCTACCCTGGCCTTGAATGCTCTGGTATCATAGACGCTGTGGGCTCTGGTGTCTCCGACTGGAAAGTAGGAGACGAGGTACGTTGTTTTGTCAACAACGGCAATTTCTCTTGCCTTTCCCTTAATTTCTTCTTCATCATACACAGGCTTTTGATGCTGCAATCTCCCCAGGTACCAAAAAACATTATGCAAAGTACAAATCCTACCTGTGCAAGCTCTCTCTCTCTCTCTCTTCATCTCTTTCTGAAGCAGAACATCAGATCAGGATTTTTTTTTTAGTACATCTCCATTATGTAACTCTATCTCTTGATGCCTCCTTCATCACACCCGTTAAATCTCAGCTCACATGGGTATGAACCCATTTTTCCAGAACATTGACCTTTCACTGTTTCTGAGCTTGAACAAAAGCATTGTCCTTTCAATTGTAAAACAACCCACCCATTTTTCATGAATGACAGAAAACGTGACAACCCAATCATGTTTTCTGTCATCCCATTCCAATATCAGTGACAGATTGCTTGCTATTTGATGATTCACAACTCTTCCATTGGATGATTCAGACCTGTCATGATAGCATCCAATTGAATGTAGGTGTGTGCGTTGCTTCCAGGAGGTGGGTATGCCGAGAAAGTGAGTGCACCTGCAGGTCAAGTGATGCCAATTCCCAAGGGTGTTTCTCTTCAGGATGCAGCAGGATTCCCGGAAGTTGCATGTACTGTTTGGTCAAGCCTGTTCATGACACTTCACCTCTCAGCAGGTGAGACCCTCTTGGTAAGTCTAAAGATGTCCCTTGCAGGCACATGCTTTCTCAAGCAAGAAGGCAAACTAAACTTCATCTTGAACATGTAACATTTGGAAGACTAACTTGCTTTACAACATTTGAGAAACACAGATACAGGGGGGCGGCAGTGGCATTGGCACATTTGCCATTCAGCTTGCAAAAGCCAAAGGGTGCCAAGTCTTTTGTACTGCTGGTAAAAAGGCTACTCTCATTATCTTGATCCTTCCCCACTTCTTACATAAATCTGGCTGTCCTGTGCTGGGTCTTCTTTGACTCGCATTTCATACTGCTAATTGCTTTTCCATTGCAGAGAGTGCCAAAAGACAATCTGTCTAAACTGCTCACAACCTAATGTTGCACAATTGTCACAATTTTCTTCAAGAATACATGCATTTAAGTTGGTTCACAAATGTATAGCCATCCTGACAGGAACTGATGAGAAGGTGGAAAAATGCATCAAGTTGGGTGCTGATATTGGGATAAACCACAATGAGGAGGATTTTGTTCAACGGACTCTTGAGGAGACCAATGGTGATGGTTAGTGCTTGAGTAACCTGTGTTGCTCTGACAGCACCTGATTACAGAGCAGCTAATACTCATGCAATGATCATCTTCTGAGCATTAAGCTCACATTACTTATGGTGTTAGATCTGTACAGGAGTGAATGTCATCCTTGATATTGTTGGAGCTCCCTACTTGAATCGCAATCTGGAAGTATTGGCAATGGATGGACGGATCTTCATCCTTGGCATGCAAGATGGTTTTCTGGCTGAAGTCAACATAGCCCCATTAATGAAGAGGAACATAACAATCGCTTGTAAGTGGTAGAACAAGGCTGACTATTCTTTTGCCCTCTTCTGCATTTTTCAGTGTTTAAAGTTGTCAATGGGGAGTCAAGGTTGGCTTCCTTACAATTTCGACTCAAAAGGGGCAGTCATTTGATATTATTCTATGTGATAATAATGCATTGTGTTTGGGTACTTGTTGGAACAGCATCAACCTTGCGAGCTCGGACTGTAGAGAACAAGGCCTCAATTGTGCAAGAAGTCATTAAGAATGTGTGGCCTGAAATTGAATCAGGAAAAGTGAAGCCTGTCGTGGAGAACACCTTCCCCTTAGACAAGGCAGTGGTTGGCCATCGGCTCATGGAGTCAAATACACACTTCGGCAAAATATTGCTTCTTCCTTGATAGCCCTGCAGGAGCTTACACAAACATAGATATCTCAGTTTTTTAAACTATTCTACAGACTCATTTGTATTCCACTGCAAGTTTGTACAAATTATCTGTTTGGAACCATCTTGTGAATTCTTGCAACAGAGCAAGCTGCTGGTACACCTTACAAGGATCTATTGACAGAGAAAGCTAGTAATTTCTCCGGTCAAGAAGCATCTATGATGACATGGAGCGTAGCGCTGATGTTAAGGAGCTAATATGTAAGCTGTGTGGTCTATGCTTTCTTGTTGCCCATTGATGCAGTGGCTGGATTTTCTTCAACATAGGACATGATTTGCTCATACATGGAGATCATGTCAGAGAGTTATATGGAGGTGACATCGCATACAGTTTGGTGCACCATCAACACTGGCACATTAAAGAGCAGATTGTGGACATTCAAGTCTGGATCGTGTGGGCTGGTGTGCATAACTTTGTCTATTCTATGTGCTCTTACACAATCCTCTGCATTGGCCTTGATTTTTTTCTAACATGAAATTCTCCTAGTTTTCACCATACCAAGTAGAACTGTGAATGCAAACACCATCCTTAAAACATGATGGTACTTACTGGCTTGACTGATGAAGTTCACATCTGCTGGGTTATTGTATCAAAAAGGAAATCTTGTGAGGGAGAGATTGCCATCAGCACTCATTATCCTCCACTTGTGCCTCTTTTAGCAGCTTCTGCATCAGATATCAGGATGGAATCAGTCTGGGCATCAATGTCTATGACTTCCTCTGGAATTTCCTCCTCCAGGCTAACAGGTTCATGTACTCGTGGTATGATGCGCAGAGGATGTGCCTCTGTGTTGAACACCCACTCATCCAACGGGATCACAGAAGATGGTGAAAACAAAAGGTACAGATATTTCAGAGTTTCTGCAAGAAAATAACTCTGCATCCTGTTGTCTTGGCGTCCTGTGGTGACCTGCACACAAACAGTCAAGGTCAGCTTCCTTATAATCAGTACTCAAAGGGGCCAGTCATGGTTTGAAGTGTATTGAGTTGCATGATAACACTGAGGAAATCGGTGGAACTTTCCCCCTTTTGAGCCCTTTCTGATGTGAATTCACATCAGAAAAAAGGCTTGAATTGCATCTAGGTGCATATGAAACACAGAACTCAGTGGTATGACATTGACCAAAATTGAACACCAGGGAAGAACACGTGACAGAGGAGGCTTGAACCTACATCTTTGAGACCGACATAGCCAAACGGAGTGCGTGATTGCAATTCAAAAGCTTGGAAGATATTCCATCCCCAGTCCCTGTATTTGGGGTCTCCAGTTTTCCGCCACAGGTACATCAGAGACTCTACTGTCTCTGGCCTCAGCAAGTTATACTTTGTACGTAGTGACATGTCCTATGAAGCAAAAAGAACCACAGATCATGTCAAACTTAGATGGCAGTTCATTATCTCCCAGCTCTCCATCCTTATGCAGGATCCAAAGGATGGTAACTCCACTAAATGATAACATGTAACTCTCATGAGAATCAAGAAATCTCCATACTCCACAATTAAGAAAGCCAGAACATGCTTCATAACTTTTCCTTGAAGTCAAAGAAAGACTTCCAGATATGAACTTGTAGAATCAGGAAGAGAAAACTGAGTGGAAGAGATAACACCATCTCCGATTAAAATTGGACTGTGGACATGTACAAGAGGATATAGTCTTTCTTACATTTCCATCAGTAAAATAGTACTCTTCTCCTGCAAGCTTTGTTGGTGTGGAAATGTAGAAATTATAACACGTCCAAGCTAGCTGCACCAAATTTCAGGAAGCAATGCAATTAAAAACAGAGATCACAGTTCAGAATCTTACTTCTGTTGTCTTTGTGTGAAGGTGAAGTTGCTATTTGTACTTTTGAACCCAAGCAATGACATTTCCCAAAATGTAAGTGAAAAACGTTCTGGGACCCAAAAGTGCAGCATATGGGTATTACAGTGAGTGTTACCTCTTTTGCAAGTTCCAAGTACTTGCTGGCTTTTTCAGGTGATGCACCTTCTGTGCCAAGTGTCAGCATGCCAGGGGCAAAGCACGCAAGCTCATCCATCTGCATTATCATTCAAAAAATTTATCAGGTCAGATTATTTTTCCCCTTGCTGTATATCAATAGCAACATGAATCCATGGGAAGGACCGAAGATCACCTGACAAAGCTTAGCCTGATCATCAAATCCAAATATGTTCTTCCAATGACCACAGGCCCAAGCTGTGAGTGTCATTGTAGAAATGAAAACAGGTGGCAAAAATAACTAGGAGGACACTTTATACATGCAGCTTCTAAATCTATCTCAAAACAACTTCAGTAAGCCAAGCATAGTAACCTCCCTTTCCCTGGATGATATAAAAACCAACCAATCAGTGCTGTTTTGTATATACCTTTTTCCTGATGGCATCATGATTTGTGCGCTCTGCAATGTAAGTGTAACCAGAAGGACTTGATTTCATTATCAATCCCATCATGCCCTCCATTGATTGCTCCCACATCTCTCTGAACATCCGCACAACTGGTGAGAACAAGGTAATTGCCTTTTGAGAAACCATATCCCCCATGATATTATGCCCTAGAGAAGGCCATTATTGTACATAACAGATACATGGCACAGATCAAGTAATGCTAGACAGCAAAGGATGTGAATGATAGCAATTGCTGTATAGGTGTAGTAATTGTTAAGGTTCTTGGTCACAACAAGAAGATTGATTCAGAGCGAAGTACACACGAGAGAATTGCCTAGTCCAGTACTTGTGATAATGACAGCAAGAAAGAAGAAGCTACTAAGAATTGCCATCACATTGTGAGGTGCAAAACAAACACCGGAATTAGCTAGCCTTCACAACAATCCATACCTGTAATGCTTCACAACCTCTGTTTTGTTCCCTTGGATCCAGACCTTCAAAAGATACTCATAAAAACTGGTGCCAAGAACACATTACACACTTGTGAGGGGTCCAGAAAGAAGGGAAATTTCTACCAATATAACTCAAAATCTGTTTGTACTGTAACACTGTAACATTGCAGTGTGGCTTCCACAGAGAAGACGCCTGCATCCTCAAGAGTGTGCAGGTAAACAGACAATGGTACAGACATGTGGTTTTAATCATGGCTGTCAAGTCATGAAAATCAACGATGGGCAGATACAAACCTGCAGGTTGATAATGATGAAATTGATTTGCTAAATTGTGTCAGGATCATAGTGTTGAATTCTATACCTGTCACCCATTGCACCAAATGTAATTTTGCCTACTGTGGGCTTTCCTGAATTAGGGTTTATGTATATAGGTAGAAGCCCATCACTTGGAAACACTTTTCTCAGTTGCATTATAACTTTCTCTACCTGCAGGCAGGCCCAGCTAGTGGATAGTTAGATTATCCAAGTAGTATGGAACCATTTTTTAATATACATTCCATGATAACTCTGAATACAATAGTATCCAAAGTGTTTCAACATAGGTGTAAGATGAAGCCATAGTTGAAGGAATGATCCTTGAAGGATGATCCTTTAATACCTACCTTTTGTTTGTACTTTGGGTTCCCTGTTCTCTGGGATAAACCAATGAATTCAAGTTGTTCGGTTCCTAAATCCGCCAATGTGCTTGAGGCCTGCATAAATATGGAAGAAACAAGCATTCACTTTCCCAACTGGAAACCTCTAACTAAGCAGTTTATGTTTCAAAGCAAACGAGCAATGTCTATTCAAGAGTGTATTGTTGTCTGACCAGAATTGGCTCTCTTCTAGATTGCTTGAGGATACAAGAAAACCAGCAAAAGAATTAGTACTTGAAAAGAAGCAAGTAACAATTGATGGAAGGAAATGTAATGAAGAAGATCACAGCATTTGACAAGAGGGATCACATACATACATATGGCCTTGAGTCCAGTAGTACCCCAGCCCAGTCAGAGTTGCTGGTGTGCGCTGATTGCATGTTGATTTTATTGTACAGGATACCAGAAGGGCTATCCCAAGCAGGCATCAGTTGCTCTGCTAATTGCTCTGCCTTATGCAGAAACATCATGTCACCTGTTAGATCATACGAGCTTAGCAGCCCTCCCAACAATCTGTGAAACAATTACCAAAACCCACCAAGAAAAGTAATTTTATTTTCTTATTGCTGGGTCCATGATTGTAACAATATGGATGTTTTTGTTGGCACAGGGAACAGAAGGAGAAGTGCTGGGCTTAATTTCTAGCACTGAATAATTTGGAGCAGCTTTCCAGCTCAATTTTTGTAAAAGTTTATTTTTGCCCTTGGAACAAAGTAGATTTGAGGAAGAAGGGCAAGCACTTGTTGTACATGCAATTCTTAAATCATATAAGAACTTGAAACCTAGGAGCAGCAAATCCCCTTTGATAGGTACACAGATAATTAAGTCTTGACAAAACCCAGTACTTACAAATTTATTCTCCTTGAAAAGCAACATTGAGATTATATGCAACTGCAACATCAAGCACACAAATTGGAGCTCATCTGAAGAGTACCTGATGGTTGTCTCAAAGACACTTGCTTCATAATTCTTGTTGAATACCAAATGTTCGGCAACCCAGCTGCAGCTCACAGGAAATACAGATGAACATATGTATTTGGTCCTCAAGATGCTCAAGAGTGTATTTTTCCAAAAAAGAAACTTGCTGGTGGAGAAATCTTGCATATCAGCTGCCATAGTTTTGAACTAGAAATCTGGAATTTGATTAAACTCTGTAGTGCAATTGAAGCCTCAACAGCAAAAGGAACATTACATACTCTCTAGCTTGTTGAAATTGCTTCTGCAATCCCATAATGTACAATGTGTCCAAGGAATCTACAATTGTTGCTCCAAAGCCTCCAAACTCATTGATCCCTTGCTTTGATTGTGGCTGCAGAATTGAGTTTTGCAGTTTAGGGTTTAGCACCTCCTCTTCATCACTGAGTTTTCACATTCATTTATTTCACCATTTGTTGTGATTGCTGTAACTGATTCAAGAAGATTGTTCACATTGGAGACATATTATTGGGGAAAGGATGATAGATACCTGAAGTTCGTCGAAACCCCAAGCATACTTTTCATATGAGCTCCAAGCATGCAACATTGCTGCTTTTACTTGCTGTCTCCTCCATACAGTAACTGGGTCATGTTCTGAATCTGATTCATTGCCCAAGTTTTTTGCATCTCCAGCAAATTCCATGTCTTTGGTCGCCTTGTATATCAGTATACTTGATAGCTCATCCACCTGATAATAAAAACAGACTCTTTAAGCTTCCTGTCACTTTTGAAGATTGAGCTTCTAAGCTTCCCAGATAAAAGCGTTTATAAACCAATAAACCCTATACCCAAAACCCTACCCTGAGGCTTCTGAGAAAGTTTCTGGGCAAATAATATGCTTGTCTTATTCCATTCTTGTTTCTTTATCTGCTTATTGCTTTTTGTTGTTTCAGAACAGAAAAAATTCATGGGAAAATTCCAACCCATTTGTGTTTATCATCCTGGCAAACCAAAGAGGTAAAGATCACAACAGCTTGTGGCTGATTCCGAATATTTGAAAAAAAGGGGGCATGACTGCAATTGGAATGTAGTTGAGAATATGTGCTTAAGTCATCATCATCATAACATGATCAGTGAATGTTTTGATAGATTTGATATCTCCAAAGTTCTCAGTCATTATTGTGAAGGAATTCAGGATATATGTAAGTTTCACACTTGCCTCCTTTGAGAGTTGTTGGAGATCTTGCTCAATTAGCTCTGATGTCAACTTCTGCAAAATTGGAGAAAAGAAAAAAGAGTGAGACAATAATGACTAGATTGGCAGAAAGAAAGAAGCTATTTGAAGATTCATTGTCACTTCCAAAACCCTAAAAACAAAAATTTGAAGGAAAAAAAAACAGAACAAAAAAGAGAGAAAAGCAAAAGCTGAAGGACTCTCTCAATTTACAGAGATAGATAACCTGCTGCTGCTGCTGTTGTTGCAGAACTGGAAGCTTATGTTGATTCCATAGCAAAAATGTAGTAGCGAGAAAGAAACCAAGCAAGATGAAGAGACGCCGTGGTCTACGCAAATAGTACAATGGATGCAATACCCGCGGCCAAGAAAGTCTTGATGATGCTCTTGAGGACCTTGCCATCTCTTTCATCTCCTAAACCAAACTCTCAGCGTCCACATGACCCGAAGGGTAAAAAAAAAAAAAAAAAACAAGCGGCTAGTCGCATAATTGCTCTGCCCTTTCAATGACATCCATAATGATGATAAATGTTCAGCATACTAAATTGGAAACACACGGTGGTTTAGCCTAGCATGGTGAAGCCCAAGTGGATCCTTGAGATATGTGGGAAATGTTTTCTATAGTGGATGGACTCCACATGACCCTAGAAAGAATTGAATGTATGCAGGGATGCCAAATTTTGGCCCGCTTCTGGGTGCATCATGATATCTCTCTACCCTGAAGGACAGAGCCAACAAAGCAAGCTCTGATCTGGATTTGAATATCATCATCATCATCATCTTCTTGGAAGTGCAATCCAAAGAGGAGATTGGAATTCTTCTGCAAACCCCCAAACATCAAATGGAACTTCTCTCTCTCTCTCTCTCAACCCTCTAAAGCTGATTTTTTTTCTCAATGACTTTCTTTGTAGACAAAGCCAAAGACAGGAAGAAAATTCAACACCAATGGCCCTCCTTTCATAATTTTACATATTTTTTATAGGCACAAAAATTTGATAGCTTTGTAGATAGCACAAATCGTCTCTATTTTGAAGCACATCGTCATTGTAGGTAAGGATTCTTCTAGGCATAATGTGTTCCTTTGCCTCCTTGTGACCCTCTTTGAGTTTTTGTGCTTTTGGCTCGAACTTGGGTCCTTTCTTTTTGTTCTTCCTTTCTCTCTTTTGTTAGATGCTTTGTTTTATAAAGTTTGTCAAGTTTCATCGTCATCAACTATCCCATAAATGTAACAAGAATGTGTTTATTATTTTTTATAACCATGGCTTGTCAAAATTTTCAAAATTTAAAAATCAAGTGTTGAAGTTAAGATTTAAAATTTAATTAATTATACGTTAGTTTGTTATTGAATCCAATTAATGAATACGATATTCTAAATTTTACATTGAGTGATTTTTAAACGTTTTTTTTTAATTTTTTTGTTTTTTTCAAGCTTGTGATTAAACTAATGGTGTTCTTTTCTTTTTTGCAAATTGCTAATGTTGCATCAAATGCCAACCTTTCAAAAATGATTTAACATTAAATGGCGACAGGTTTCTAGTTTTTACAACTTGTCCAAAAAAATTTAAAAGCTAGAACAAAAAATGCCCCCCCCCTCTAAATTCCAAGTAAAAATGTGACAAAAAAATTACCATTTTTTTAATTTATTGATTAAAATATAAATATATGACCCAAAAATTTATAATTTCACATTTGTGCACATAAAATATGATTATTGTCTACAATATCTTACTACCTTAACAACTTCAATGATATTATTTTCATAAAAGTTAAATTTTCAAAATTTGTGTTTCTCAAATTATTATTTTTTGAAGGAATTTTTTTTCCATTTTATTTATTTATTTATTTATTTATTTGACAAACATTTGTTGAAGTTTCCGAAGACCTATAGTATGCATATAAACAAGGTTTAATAGGATTAGTGTGAAAAATGTACACAATATATACAAGATTTGTGCAATATGCTTGTTCTTAGTGTTGAAAAAAAACCTATGTAGCCAATCAAATTGTTAGAATGGGAGCCCTAAATTGGTTTCAAGAGTTCATTTCAATAAATAAAAAAATTAATGTCGTATGAACATTGTAAACTAATCTTTAAATGCAAACCAAAAAGATTGTGACCAATGAAACTATTCAAATCTGTGACTTGACTTGTTCTAGTAATTGTCGTAATGAAGAGTTTAGAACCTAAGCTAGAGCCTAAAGTTGAAACTTGGGATGATAAAATATCTTTTCCCCTATACACACACATGTGAGTAAAACCTAAAAATTTAATCGCAAAATGATGTTGTACCAATAAACCTAGAAGCAAACATGAGGATGAACGTAAACATTCATCCTCATTAAGGATGAATGTTTTATTTTATCATTAAATTTTTATGGATAATTTTTCCATAACTTTAATTAACTAAAGCTTCATAAAACACAATTTAATTATATATGATATAACATTTGTTGAATAAAATAATGTAAATTCCATTATAGATCTATTTCATGGCTATGGTTTAAAATATCATTATTTTAAAATGTATTAACTATATTATTGTTACTATGCTAACACCCACCCCATGGTCATTATTGTTTTTATAAAATTATTATTATTATTATATTTGATTTTCGGGGAAACTAACCCAATGTCATTGATGGTAGTGACTTCTTTTCTCCCCCTTTTCTAAAGGTTCCACAACTTTTTTCAAACTTAGTTATACCATTGTTGGCCACAGTGGGGGTTTTTTTTTTTCATTTTTCATCAAAGGTGCCATGATTTTTTTCAAATTTAACCAATGTTGTTTGACAACAATTGGTTTTAAATGTTTTAGATGTTTTTAAATTATGTAATGTCATTAGTAATAATGGGTTTTTGAAATTAAAAAAAAATCAGTTTTAGGCACCTTAATTAGTTTTTTGTAAACAACTTACTATCATAAATGACAATGGGATTTTTTTAATAATTATTTATTTTCAAGGCACCCCAATTTTCTAAGAAGTAAATATATAATGTTGTTGACAATAATTGGGTGGGGGAGGGAGGGTAACACTCATTCCATGAAAATATTTTAAAAATTGATTAACATTGTTCATGAAAATGATTTCATAAACAAAAAAAATTTAATCATTTTGGTCCCATCATCATATTTTTCCCATATTATCACAATTTTAGTATCCATCATCATTAAATGACATTCAAATTTGAGATATTAATATTTGGACAACAAATGAGGATGGATATAAATAAATTTGAATTTATTTATCTTTCAATCATGGATGAATTTCATCCAATGTTTTATTTATTTAAACCAAATCACAAATGTAATTCATTCATTCAAAAATGACATTCATTCATCTATGAACATATTCATCCATGCAGGTTCCATGTTCAGGCTTCACACTCATGCACAAGCCATCATTTATTTATTTTTTGTTGTAACATACATCCTTGGACACATGTTATTGAACTTTACTCATGGAATCCAAGGATTCATACTCCCAAATGGCTTTGAAGCCAAGTCCCAAATGTTTGTGCACAACATGATTTTGTTTTTGGTGGAGAACAAATACAACTTGGACAAAATAATGCAAATTAAGTTAAAGTTATTTGAAATGACCTTAGGTGCAAAACTAAATTTCCATAATTCAATAGCATTGTGAATAGCACCTTTAGATAAAACATGGTTGTGAGGAAAGGACAAAGGCCTCAAATGGTTCCAAAAAAAAAAAGCCATGAAATACTTGGGCTTCCCTTTTGGACGAGAAATTAACCAAAAAGGGAAGGATCTTAAGTTATTCAACCAAATTAGAAGCAATATACTTCAATGGAAAGGAAAAAAATTGTCATTAACAAGCAAAATATTAATGACGAACTAGATGCTCTTGGTTTCAATTTGGTACATTTTTTTTTGCACAAACATTTAAAGTAAAACATTTTTTTAAGGCTAAAGGTTTAATCAAAATTTTCATTTGGGGAATAAACATGGACAAGAAATCAAGAACAAATGTCAAATGGGATTCAATCATACTACCATCCTCCAAATGTGGATTGAAGATTTTGGACCCAAAACTCCAAGAAAATCTTTTACAAGCAAAAGTAATGATTAGACACCTTTCCCAAACAAGATGGGCCCCATGGAAAACATTCATCAGACATTGTGTAACTGCCATTTGCCAAACAAATGGAAGCCTTTGGAATGCCAATAGCCACTAGATCATGACTATTTACAATCTCAAAAAAAACAATCAATATTGTGACAAGACATTCTAATGGTGTGGTCTTCTTTAGATTCTAGTAAAGCTCGCAACAATCGCCATTTAGTATTGAAACTATTGCTATATAACCCTTATTTGGAAACATATTTCTTACTATTCATGATGGTTTATAATGGGGCTTGGAAAAGAACTCACCATTAATGTATCGATCCACAAAAGGAATCAAGTTCATTTATAATCTCTAGAATTTTGGAACAAACATATGGAAAACCTTTTGAAAAATCAAAATTATAAGTCACAAATCAAACTTATTTTTCATTCAATACAGTGTGAACAAAGAAGGAAATATATGATATGGAACATACCTTGGTAGCTGCCTCCACAAAGAACACTTCCTTTTGGATAATGGGTTGCCAACCTTTCACTTAATTTGTTGGACACAATTCACCAAATCTTTCATGCACCAAGCACCACCCTATTTGTTAAACCCTACATGAAGCTCCTTTTGGATCAACTCATGAGAATTGGTTAAGGATTTCAATTCCTCTTGCCAAAAGTTTCACACCAAATTTGAATGTTATTACGTTAAAGAACAAAGGGACATTTCCTATGATACAAAAACCCCATTCCTCCTTCAACAAAGGAAATCATTTAGTTCTTTATTAATTGGGAAGATAAATGGTTTAAGGTTTGATCCTTTGGAGTGGAATTGGAAAAAAATAGAAAAATTGCAAACAACAACTATCTTTGATTATTCAACCAAATTGGAATACAAAATCAAACATTAGGGAAAGGGATTAAGATTCCTATTAATGCATTTTTGGCTAAAAAAGGCTACCGTATTAGCCAAAGAACAAAACTATCCACATGCATCTAGCTCATTTGGATACCTAGGAAGACCTCAACCATGATTTGGTTAATACTAATAGGTGGATTACTAATGGACGAGCGGTGAATGAAAATTGGTCAATTTGGAGATTATAAATATGTGAAATACAAGAATTAGAAACATTTGAACATCTCTTCTTGAATTGCAACTGGGTTTTTGAAACTTGG
>Ga0116231_10001938_pt1 | contig 43170 bp, 23 predicted proteins | sample S1TSphgellanicum_2_FD_89695 | JGI IMG/M metagenome (GOLD analysis project Ga0116231, IMG submission 89695) | Host-associated microbial communities from peat moss isolated from Minnesota, USA - S1T2_Fd - Sphagnum magellanicum MG | ecosystem: Host-associated > Plants > Peat moss > Unclassified... | reverse complement strand
AAATATATAAAAGGATATGTAGTTATTTATTGTCTTAAAATTTTTTTATGTTTTTAAATTAATTAATTAATTATTACTAATATTTTTTTTTTTTTTTTTTCAATTTTGTGACTGGAACTTTGGGGATTTTTTTCAAACAATTAGCAAAATTAGTTGAATTTGTAGTAAAAAAACAAAAAATTCCCAATTTTTTAATCAAAGACAAAATTTGTGAGGAAAAAAAACACTGTCAAGCATCCATTAATGAAATACACCAAAGATGTGTATCAACAAGTGTGTGTATGTTGCAAATAGGCCCGAGCATGGTATGTTATCTGATCTATGCATTGGTATCCAAGTATTACTTAACCCTAGGGTTGATTTCATTATTAAATAATCTTTTAAATTGTGAAACATTTTTTGGTGAAAATATGAAGTTAAGGTATGGAAAACCATTTTATAATTATCATAGGCTACAAACAAAAAAAATTCACTACTCATAGAATAATATTATAATAGACCATGGAAATAGTTAATTTCATATTTTAAAAAATGAATCAATGTTTTCAAAAGAAAAATTGTCTTGTCAACGTGGAAGCTGACCCTAGTCTTTGATATACATCTAGGTGGGTATGAAAGTTTTTTTAAAGACCAACAATAGGATGAGGTTGGTATGAATTTTAAGAAAATACTCAATATCAAGACTAGGAGGCTGGTTTGTTGAATGAAAAGTGAATACTAGACCAACATTTGTATCAATGTTCTAAGGACTGAGGAGTGAGGCATTTCCAAAATGATGGCCTCACATTGTGATTTGAAAACCAAGTTGAGGTTCATTTTTTTGTGAATGGTATTCCAAAGGCTTTTACTTAGTGGGGTGAGACAACATTTTCAACTGGGCAATGAAACATGCACAATGGCCTATACTCAACACATTTCATGATATAAAATGATTTACTTGGACAAATCTTTCACTTATCATAATATTTGACTTCATTTGAAGTTCATGATTCAAATAGTTATAATTTTGTGGAAATTGATTTTTTTAAACATTCATTTCAAAATTACCAATACAATGCCTTACCACTAGATCTCGAAAACATATTAGTTGTCCCAATAAATGGATTCAATGAAAAGAATAAATTGCATTTACATGTCTAATTTTGCACCACAAGATTGAAGTTTTATCAAAAGCCTTGGAAAGCTTCTAAATGAACCAAATGAAATCTACCATATGAGTGAAAGGGCTTGGTGATTATACATCACAACCAACCTTGTGGTCATAGAACAAGTAGATCATTGTGTAACGGCTCTGCCCAATGTTATATGACCATGATAAATATTTTATTCCAAAGACCAACTCTTTAGGAAGCAAACTAAAGAATCTTTAGTAGTATTTTATTTTCTAATATTCAAAATTAATTAATTGTTTGGGAGGCATGTGTCAAACTTGCCAAGGTACTATAGTATATGGAATGTTTGGAATTTAAATTTTTTATAACTGAAATGTTTAAATTCTGATGTGTGAATATTGAAAGTTGAAAACTGAAATTTGAAATTTTGTATTTGAAATGTTTGGAATCTGAAAATTTTAGAACTAAAATGTCTAAATTAGGATGTGTGTATATTTGAAGCTGAAAATTGAAAATTGAAATCTCTATGTGAAGCATTTAGAATTTGAAATTTTGAAAGCGAAAGTGTCTAAATTTGGATGTGTGAATACTTTAAATTGAAAATTGAAAACTTGAATTTGAAATCTCTTCGTGAAATGTCTAGAAGGAAAATTTCAAAATTAAAATGTTTGAATACTAAAAACTGAAACCTAAAATGTTTGGATACTAAAAACTGAAAACTAAAATGTTTGAATATTGAAAATTGAAAATCAAAATGTTTAAATATTGAAAATTAAAAATTGAAATGTCTGAATATTGAAAACTGAAATGTTTGAATATTGAAATTGAAAATTGAAATTTTTAAATACTAAAAACTGAAATTATAATGTTTGAATGTTGAAAATTGAAAATTGAAATGTCTGAATACTGAAATGTTTGAATATTGAAAACTGAAAACTATAATGTTTTAATATGGCAATGACATAATTGGAAACAATGTAATTGTAAAATATCATTGCTTTAACAGGAACTGGTGGAGAACTCCAATACAAAGGACCACATTTGAGAGATTTGCAACAAGTTCCAAATAATCGTTGTGTGGGACACAAATTTTGTGAGGATTTGCAACCTCTTGAAAATTTTGAACAACAAGGATTGTGACCTTGGAATGAAGCCTTCTTATAAGGAGAACCTTGCACATGCATGTCGGATTTGGGACGCTTGTCAATGGCCATGTCCAAATTTGGATGCTTCTCTTCAACACTCGAACGAATACAAGGTATTCAAAAGATCACATTACGTTATGTAGTATTCCTTTGGTTTTTATTCCTATTATTAATCCTTTTTGTTGTTTTACATGTTGGGCAAAAATTTGAAGAGATATTGAAACCCATGCTCAACATGGAATCCATAAAGGAATGCATGAACATCTTATTGTTGACATATGTGATGTTATAGTTGTGGCAAAGTGTCCTCCTTAAATGGGAAAGGTGCAACATCCTTGATGGATTTGGAGACATACTAATATGTCCACCAAAACCAATTGGAAAATCCGCCTTTGGTTGTTTGGCAAATCTAAAGCAAACTCAACTCAAGAAGCTAGTGAAAAGGTTCTTCGTGAGAATGATAATTCTAAGGGAACATCTAGCCAAAGCAAGGAGGTCAGAGCTAAAGTTCATGTATAAGTTTACAAGGCTTTTAAAGAAGAAGGTTGTGATTTGAAATGAAAGAATGATTCATTTTGGTCATCTGAAGTTGACGTTTAATAATCAAAAGTCGTATTCAAATGAGAAATGGCACACAATAAAGAAGAAGCATAACCTTGACAAGATGTTGTTCTCTATTTTGAACTTGAAGTTTAATAATGAGTTCTATTTTTAGAAAATGAAACGAAACCCCTCAAATGAGGTTCCACCGAAGAAGTGGATCCAAAATGGGAGTGCAGAAGATGTTGGAACACAAGCCATTCTATTGGAAATTGCCAACATTAATTGAATGCCTAGTTTTTGTGTTTATAGAAAATCGACAATTATACAAACATGAGGTTTCCTTAGAAACAATAGTGCAAGTTCTCAAGCCTATCATTTTGAGTGACATGGTTTATTTCAATATCTTCAGTGGAGGTGTTGTGACCCATGTTTGCTTGGTAAATCCAATTCATGGCTATCAACTATATGATTTTCTGTTTTCTAAACAAATATCCTTGAATACAGATTTTTTTTTTAAATCTTGTCTTTTGGTTTTTAGGAAAATAGATGTAAGGTTCTTAAAATCATTCTAGAAGATCTCGAAGGAAACTAATGCAAGATGATGGCTTCAATGTGTCTTCACATGTTGATTGGTGTTATGGTTAAGAACGTTGGAATTCAACTGCTTGAACCAATTCTGATGATCATAGAGGCTATTCAAACTAATGTTGAAGACGATGAAGATATTATCATTGTACCCATCGAAGAAAAAGCCATGAACTAGTTTTAGACACTTGACCACCTTAGTCCACCAAAGGTGGACAAGGAAAAATTTGGCTATGTTACAAAAAACAAAAATCAAATAAAGGCTTCTAGCAATAATAGCCAATTGGTGAGTAAGAGCTAGTCGGTGAAGAAGAAAGGTCGATTTCAAGGGCAAAATTGAAAGAACGATGGTAGTCACATTTTGCCAACACCAAAGGTGAGTCCATTTGCACAGGAGGCTAGTCCGGAAGCCTACCAAGAGACGCATGAAGAACTGAACAACCATGATTAAGGAGGATGAAGTGCTTGCATCTATAAACATGTCAATGGTTAATACATCTATAGCTTCATCACTGGGGTTGACCCTAGTTGTAGTTGATGTAGATGAAAGCTAGAAAGTTGGTGAAGAATTGCAAGGCATCCAACCTCCACCATATGCTCTTAGTCCATATCATTTTGTGGGGCGAGTAGAAAAGAGGTTGATTAAATAAGTTGTTTGACTTCTAATTCATTTTAATGAATGTACATTATCATAATGATGTAAGGTTTGTATGCAAAGGTGAACAATATTTAATGATGTGAAGTTCTCTAATAGCATATTAGATTTTCCTCTAGTTGCGTTGTTATATATACTTTGGGACTTGATGTTATATTCTAAGCTTCCTTGTTGTTAATACAATAACTCATCTTCCATGATAATTTTAACAAACATTTATATGGGATATAATTAGGTTATGTGCTGAACAATGTTTAGCGGCCCCTAGGAAATTTATAAAACATTGTGTGCTTAGTTCATTTATATGATAATTAGTTTATGAAAAACATAATGTTTAGTCCTAGATTATTGCTTGGCAACCACCAAGTGATATGTAGTAACAAGTGCTCGACTATTGCTTGGTCGCCCTTAGGTTAGAATTCATGAATAGCCTTGTGCTATCGCTTGGCAGCCACCATGTGATTATGGGTGAAAAGTGCCTTACTATAGCCTAGTGGCCACTAGGTGATAGTAACATGCCTTTCACGTCCTATCATCTAATGATCACTAGGTGATAGTAAAATGCCTTTTGCCCACAATTGTTTAATAATCACCAAGCAATAGTAAGGCAACTTTCACCCATAATTGCCTAGCGGTTGTTGAGAGATAATTAATGGGGGGCTCTCAGCTATCACCTAGCGACTACTAGGTGATAGTAAGGTGCCTTTCACCCATAATCATTTAGCAATTGCTAGGCAATAGTAAGGTGGCTTTCACCCACAATTGCTTATTGACCACCAAAAAATAATTAATGAGGGGCCCTCGATTATTATTTGGTGGCTGCCAGGTGATAGTTAGTGATATTAATGTTTATTAATTGTGGTGCTATGTGGGTTGTAGATTTTTACCTTGTGGATAAACCCTCAAATTTTTCTCTTAGGAATTTGAAGAAAACAACATTATATTTGATAATGAGTTCTTTTTTTCTTTGGACTATTTTCATTTATGTTTTTTTGCATGTAGTGTACATGGAATTACTAATTGATCTACCCTTGCTATTTATAAACGATGCTTCGATAGTATCAATGGATGTCTCTTACAGTTAACTTGGTGATGAAGACATGGCACCTATAGATGTCAAACTAGAATATTATTGTCATGATCTTCTAAAGCCCTCAAAGGTGAGTCCCCTTCATGTTATCTTCAGCTTAAAGGGAGTTTTTGCAAGACAAGGAAAATCCTTTAAACCTTGCATTCTATTTCTTATTAAGTGGTATAAAATTTATCAATAGATCCTCATGTTAAATCTAGACCAGACTTGTTATAATTCATGTAGAGGTGTTTTTAATATTTTGTCATGTATATTTGGGCCTAGTGTAAGCTTTACAAGATTCTGCTTTTTTTGAGTGAAACGAAAGAATATATAGATTTTAATGTTTATTCTTCACAGATTTTTGGTCATGAATTTTGTCAGAAGAATGACCATTTTTTTTTTGACAAGCCCAAGACGGTGGTTTTCCATTAGTGCCTCATGGATTTCTTTGATAAAATCCTGAGTAGGCACATTGGAAACACCATCCTTGTAGACCACAATCTTGTAAGGACAATGAAAAGCCCAATAGAAAATGTCATGTTAGTTGAAAAATGGAATGGTAAGGTAGACGTTTCTCCAAAATACCTGATGGGTGAAATTCCTCCCTATTTGGTGGCTCTTCATTCCATAGGTGAATTCGTGTTTACATTTGTGCAATGTAAACCTTTTGGTATGATGCGTTAGATCACTAGGGCAGATACTAAGTTTCAATGGCTTTTAGATTCTTGTGGTGAACATTGTAACTCCTCTTCCTGTAACATTGTGTGAAATGACTATTTATAAGTGAATTGAAGCTAAATTTGATAATATGCTTTAAAATATTTAATTTAATGATGTGCTAAAAATATTGTATGGAGGTTGTATGGCCCTACAATTCCTTACTTGGAATTGTGTTAAGTATTGAATTTTATAATGTATTCAGGGGAGGATTTCAAATAAGATTAACTTTCTTGCCGCTCTTTTATTAACTAGCCAATGAGCTCAAAATCCCCTTTTGGTTTTGAATGCATGAATTTGGTCATGTTGAATCTTGTTTTTTTCAATTTTGTTTTTTAAATCTTAGGATCGTTTGTTCTAAAATATGTTTGAATTTTTTGAAATGATAGGTTATGGCTTTTATAAGTGGGTTATCGAACATAAAAAATCAAATGTAATTAATTGAAATTGTTTGCATAGTTGCCTTGGATGAAGTCGACTTGTTTCAAATTAATCCACCTACGGATTTTGTTTCGCAAAAATATTGCAACAACTTTTGGTGTTGGAAGTGACAAGCACTAAGAAATCGCAACAATTTTAGGTTTTGTAGAAGACGGTGGATAAGAATTTACACCATCTTTTGGTTTTGCTAAAGATATTCAACGCGAAAAAACTGGAATGAATTCTAGTTCTTATGAACAAACTTGGCCTGAAGTGGAAGTGGGTGACTATCATTTTATTTTTGACTTGAATGGTGTTCTTGTGGCAACTACTAAAGGTCAAACTAGATCTCGCTTGGTTGTTTTGAGGCTTGTCTTGAAAGAATTCCTTTTCACTTGTGTAAAGAAATTCATAATATACATATGGTCATTGGTAATGAAGAGGAACTTTTCAAAGCAATTGGACATAATTATCAAGAAAATAGGCGTTCTCCTTCCAACTTCCAAAATACTAAATTAAATTTTCTGTTTCAAAAATGATCATTTCTTGCCAGAGAAGCTTGACAAACCTATTTTTCATAAAAACCTAAAAGATTTCTTTCGTATTTTTCCTAGTATGATTTTTGAAAATACTTTGCTAATAAATGACATGCTTCACAAGAGTATGTTTAATCCTCCTGTAATGCCATTTTCTTTGAAATTTTTTACAGGTTTCACACTAATGGTAATTACTTGCTTGACATTGTTCTCCCTTACTTGGAATCCTTGCATTCATCTGGAATGTGGATTTATAAATTTGTAGAATTGAATCATTCAATAGCATTACGAATGTGCCTCTTGGTGACCCCCAATATGAAAAGTTGAATGTTGGTTGTTGGGTGAAAGCACATTAGCAGTCCTTTTTTAGGTGTTCCACTTATAGTTTTTCCTACATCTATTTGAAATTTAAATATAAATTGCTAATATTTTCATTGAAATGTCAAAAAAAGGGATTCACATATGTAATGTTAATAGAGTTGGCATTTTAAAAATGCAAAAAAGCACATCAAAATCCAGAATATTTAATGAGTAATGGACTTTTGAATCTTTATGACAAATTTTTTCATACTCAGGGATATGGAATTTTATTTTACAATGTGTTAGTTTTATGTGTTTGAAACTTTGAGATATTAGATGAATTATGTTTAAGAAATTAAAGATCCATTGAATGAATGGAATGTGATTCTAATTTATTATGTTATGGACTTTTCAAAATCTTGAAAATTATAATTATTTTAGAAGCCTTTTTAAGCATTTAAAAATAATTATTAAAAAAAATTCTTTTGTGATATTTTTTATATGTTTTATAGCATCAGGAATTGAAATTAGAAATGAAAAAAAAAGTTACTTTCAATATAATTTAAATATTCATATTTTAAACCAATTTTCAATTACAATGGAAAAGGACTTTGAAAAGGGACTTTGATTAGCTAAAGTTTAGCCACCCTAGTGTGCTTTCACCTTGCTTTACAAAATGTGACAAATTTTTTTGTAACAAAGTTAAATTGAGATTTGTAAATAAAAAAAGGTGAAACATTTATTATTATTGCTAAATTATTATGCATGAATAGTTTAATATTTTGAGTTAACATGGGTGAATGCATTATTTTCATTAAAACAAATTTCAAGGCTAATGGGCTTTGGTCTAATTTAATTTATTTGTCCATATGATTTGGTCATTCTCAAATGTGGATTGAACCTTCTCATTTGAAAATTGCTGATTTTGAAACATGTTTCTAGGTTGCCATAATTTGTTCCATGATTTTGTTCACATGTGGCTTGGTGGCCAGTAGGCACTTCAAGCACATAGTTGAATATCTCCCTTATTTTGTTTCCTTTTTTTCTAGTATTGTTGTGTCACCTTGGAACCAATGGATACAATTATGTTTTTTAATATTTCATATGTAAGCAAAAAACTAATTAATATTCTTAGCACATGAATTGATTTTTAAAATTTGGATAACACATTATTATCTCATGAATGTGTAATTTTTTTTGTGGATAGATTTTGTTGTTGTTTTAGTTAAATGTGCCTTTGAGCCTCGTAGCAATGACTAAAGGCAGTTTAACACATTCGCATGTACATTCATCATTTCTTGGATTGAAAAAATTATTGATTTTCAGTGTCAATGGTGTGTTGTGTTATTTCCCACTTTTGGTTGTTCTACAAGGGAATGCTAGAGTGGTCGTAAGAAATGTTGACAAGGTCAAAGTGGAAGTTAAAGCTAAAATGGAAGTTTTTCTTGCGAAGGTATTTGAAAAGTTTTATGTTATAATTTGGTCTTGTATGAAACTTGAGGATGTGCTAGAGGTTCTTCCAATGTTCATGCTTAAAAATTTCATGGATTGGTTTATTTTCATTTGGGGACATGAATAATGTTCTAAGATGGCTAATCAAATTTCACTTGGGTCCCATTATTATTTAAAGGATTTGAAATGTGTTTATTATGGTTGTTGTGGACTACCTTATGGGAAGGAGTATCAAACATTACTCATTGACGATGAACGTAGTAAGGCATTGCGAAATTCCAAATGGAGTGGTTTTTTTCTTGAATCATTCAAGGGACAAATGTTGTTGAAGAACAAGGTGCAATGGTTAGACCTTGCATCTCATTTGTAGCCACCCTTGGTTGGATTGCCATTGGCCAAAACGATTCAAGTTCATTGTGATTTTATGGTCAAGTACTATAAGCTTCGATTAAGTTCATTCTCAAAGAATTATTATTGGTTCCTCTAGTATATGGGTAATGATAATGGTAATGTTTTGTAATGTTGTGCCCTCTTTAAATATTAAGTATTTTGAATCATTTTATTTCATTTTATTCTCATTTTGTAAATCATTTTTTTAAGCATAACTTTTTACGTGGTTATATATTTTCATATGCCCTTGATCCTAGTATTAAACTTTGTTTGCAAATTGCATGACATTGTTTGCAACTTTGAAGTGGAGAAAAAAATGTTGGCCACTAAATTATTTATTTTGAGATGATGTTGATGTTGTTGCATATTTGAACATGGAAAATCACAAGACTAAGAGGATTTGACATAATCTTTCATATTTTATAAAAAGTGTTTTTAAAGGTTTTTTTAATGATTTTTTAATAATGGAGTTTTCATTTCATGAAATCAGTTCAAGTGTTTTAACAACCTAGTGACCACCAGGTTCAATTTATTTCAAATTATGCTTCCAATTTTGGCTATCCTTTATTAAGGTTTCTAGAAAAAATATTTTTTCATAGTGGATTTTTTGTTTCAAGATCGTTGAAGAAATTACATGAGGTGTTTTGACAACTTGGTGGCCACCAGGTTCAATTTGTTTTCAAAACAATTAATAAGTTTGTTTAGATGTTATGTATTAAATTTTTTCCAATTTTTGCAATTTCTTCCCTTCTCTAAGTAAACTTGTTATGCTATCTAAATTTTCATTATGCTACAGCTTCTTTTCCTCTTGTTATAGGCCTAATGGCCATCATGCCTCAATGTTTAGTTTGGATTCAATTTAATCATGTATGTTTGATATTTGTAAATTATATTTCATTAAATTGACATCCTCCAAATTCTTTTTTTTCCTTTTGTTAAAAAACCTCCCATGGTGTCCACAAGGTTTAATTTGTATAACTTGGGATGTAAATTGTAAATTTTTCTTCAAGAGCTTTAAAATTTCCTTGTTGTTAACAACCATGTCCTAATAGCCACTAGGTCATTTGTAAATTGAAAGACTCAAAAAAATAACATTATAAATTTTGTTCTTGCATTTTTAGACTTTTGTAAAATCTTAAATTAATTAAATATCTGTTATTGCATTTATTCACTAGGTTAATTACATTCGACATTTAGAAAATTAAATAGTTTAAGCCATGGAATGACTATGTATGAACAAATTTTGTGGAGGCCATGCCCACTTGTTTAACTTTTGACCCATTAGAAATTATAATAACTAAAGCGACCTTGGGGAGGGTGTTGTAATTCAAAGTACAAAAATGCAAAGTTTCCTTTTGGTGCATAAGCTAGACTAATGAACTTCATAGATATAATGTCAACTTTAAAATTAATCATTTTGTAGTAACATTAAAAATTTTAATCCATGATGTCAAAGTGTAAATTACAAATGTACAAAGAATCCAAATGTGCAACACAAAGAAAAAAATAGGACAACGTTCGATTAGATTGTGACAAGGAATTATAAAATTCAACAATTCGGTTAAAACACAGTAAAAAAAACCACCCAAGTGTATGGACATTCCTTAAAACATCATTTTTGTATGTTTAAAAGATCACAAATGAAGCATAATAATTTGGATTGTCATTATTTTTTTGGAATATTTTCCATTAATTGCAACGTTTACATGCTCAAGTTTGACACAAATTAAGAATCTTTTTGCATGCTCAAAACACTCAAACATCGAAAATGGATAGTCTTTGTTTTTTTCAAATGTCCTTTTTTTCTACCAAATGGGCACCATTTTTTTTGAAAATTGGAGAGGATTTTAACCTTGATGATTAGAAGGGCAAAAGGATTTGAATTGATGAAAATTGTTTTGATAACCAATTTGAGCACATTTAGTTCAAAAGTGTTTTCGACCGTGAAAATTGTGGATTTTGAAAATGAGTTTTTAACAAAAGTTGTTCATGTTTATGTGATAGGGTGCATGAATGCATAATATACATGATATAAAATCATTTTTTATTCAAAATGTATTTATATTAAAAATACAGTGTTAAAAAGGGTATTTGAAATACAAATTTTTAAGTTATAAATCAACACAAAAATGACATGTGTTATGTGCAATCCTTGGAAAAGGATTTTTACCTTGGTGCCCCTAATTTTTTTGATTGTGTTTTCACCCAAATACAAATGGAATGAACATTGAATTCAAAGAAATTGAGTTTTGCTCGTAAGGAGCAAATTCCTTTCATCCATTGTGATAGAAGGATTTGATGTTGTTATCAAAAAGTTGTATTAGTCATAATGAGCTAATTATTCAATTCACAAACTTTAATTTTCCCCCATAATGAATGGATAATGTCTCCTTGATGAATCTTGGTGGATGTCATCAACCATAACGTGTGCCATCTGGGCCAAGGTTTTATAATGAAAACCATCCTTACATGCAATAATGGGGCCCAAATTCTTTAAGGTGTACCAAAATTTTGTTACATCATTGCCATTTTTTGTTTTTTTTACCTAGTATTTTTTACAATGTAAAAACACATTTATGTATGATTATGATAGAATTTAGAATTGTAATGGTCTAAAATATAGTCCTTCTAAAATATTTGACAACTTTTGATTCATTATTCCTTATGGGGATCAAAATGCAGGGTAAAAAAGGATTGTAATAAGGACTATGTCCTTTTCGTCCTATGTGGTACATCTTAAAGGATTTTCACCCAATGAACTTTTCATGGAAACATTATGCATTAAAAATGGTGAAATATTTAAAAACATTTTGAAGAGAGCTCAAAAGAAGATGTGTTTCTATGAATGCACAATGGCCATGGGCAAGGTGGGTTCAGGGAGAAGATAACTTTTGGGAAGAAAATGGGTTTGGGGAGGATGTCACAAGGCCATTTTTGCAAGATTTTGAAATTTGTAATTGGCCATGTGATTAAATAAAAGTGATTAAATTTATAGAGAACTCAATATTACAATGTTATATATATTATATAATCACTTTTTCTAAATTTTTTGAATAGTTTTTGAATTTTCATAACATAATATACTTTTAAAAAAATGCACAAAAATCGACAATAGTTAATAATAAATGAATATGGACTTCATGCACCTTGATATAATGTTTTTTAATTGAATAAAAGATTCAATGATAACATGGTGTGGTAACACTAATATTAAGGAAGACTTTTTGACATGATTTTGATTACCAATTTTTTATATTTATCTTGAATTATGATTTTTTCTTCATTAAGTCCTTTTTAAAATTAAAGTAATAATTCAGAAGCTCATATTTCAAATTTAAGTTCTTCATAAGATAAAATAACCTTGTTGTAATTTTTTTAAAAATAAAAATTTAATGATAATTTGCAAAATGATTTGTGTGATTCAAGATATTCCCTCTTCACACTATTTTCATAATGATTTAAGTAATTATGGACTTTCATATGTGCTTAAAATTAATACACTTTAATGTGATTCCACTTGGAAAAAGATTTGGCATGGGGAGAAGACGTGCTCCTAAAGATGGATAGTGGCCAAGGAGAAGGTGGGGCTTGGGGGGAAATGGTGCATGGGGAGAAGATGGGGTTGGGGAGAGGATGTGGCACAAGAAGAAGATGATCTTCGGGGAAAAGATGGGATTGAGGAGAGGATTGGTTGGGGAGAAGAAAGGGGAAAAGATGGGGTCAAGGAAAGGATGGAATGGGGAGAAAATATGTCCTTGGGATGGACAATGGCATGTGAGAAGGTGGGCCCAAGGAAAAGATGGGGCCTAAGAAGAAGATAGTTCCTCAAGGAGGAGATGGGGTTAGGGACACAAAGTGGTTCGAGGGTGAAGATATAGGCCCGAGGAAAAGATGGTTTGCAAGGGAGGAAATGGGGTTAAGGAGAGGATATTGCCCAAGGATAAGATGTTTCCTGGGGAGAAAATAAGGCTAAAGAGAATATAGGCGTAGGGAAGAAATGCGATGAGGGAGAGGATGTGACCCAAAGTAAAAGATATGTCCTGGGGAGAAGATAGGGCTGGAAAGAGGATAGGCCTAGGGAGAAGACCTCTCTTCAGGGGTGGATAGTGGTGGGTGAAAAGATATTTCTTCAGTGTGAAGAGGGGTGCATGGATCTCATCAAAGAAGGGATGAGATTGAAGAAGGAAAAAATTTCTCTGGGGAGAAGATAGGCCAGGGGGGGTGTTCAATTGGGTTCGATTAACCAATGCAGGTTTAGTAAACAACAAGGTTTATGCATAGGTCATCAAGGTCCACAACCTTGACGATCAGGGTGCGAGACAAACCGTGCTATATTTAATTGTTGTTCCTATTTAGTGTTTGCCACAAGGGGTTGCACCTGCAGTTTAAATTTATTTATTTATTTCAAAATGAGCCATCTTATTGGCTCATCACCAATATTTTTGTCCATGGGCCACTTCCCAACATAGAAGCATGCTTTGTCATGCTTCCCTTTACCCATCTGCCACCTCCTTCCTTTACAAGTCATATAGATAGGAAGTTGAACCATGGACAAAAAATATGGGATAAATTGTGAGGTGTCATTTGGATTGTCTTAGGGAACAAATTGGGAACTGGAGGAACAACTGAATGGAACTTGATGAGAACATCTTGGAAACACAGTGAGAACACATTGGGAACAGACAAAAAAACAAAAAACCCCCTGCCCCCACCCAGCCTCCCCAAAGGAAAAACTAAACCTCCTTGAGCCTTCTCATTGGCTGCATGAAATTGTATTTCCAAAATGGTTTGTCACCATTTTCAACCTGATAAGGTACGACAGTAGTCTCTGAGCTCTCTGTTAGTCTCTAAGCAAGCAGAGTCAACAAACAATCACTTGCCTCAACTTTACTTTTTTGTCCACCCCACAACAGTTAAACTGCATATAATAATGCACAGCAAAAGCATAAGTGTGCTGGGAAGCTTACATGTGCATGCACAAATCGTTGTTTACACAATGGATATGTTGTAAATAGTGCACAAGTGAATAATATCAAATCACTGTACTACGAAGTACAAATACTGTTGGTTTGGTATCAACTTTTGAATAGACCTACCAGTCCAGTCTTGATACAATTTACTTCATAAAATTTTCATACTAGCTCCTGATTCTCATACTGATATGGAACCAGTACAAAACTGGTGCAAGGCAGGTACTGGTACAAAGCTGATATTGCGTCAGGTCATACCAAGCCAGGAAAGGATCCTTACTACCAGTGTTGAGAGTTGAGACCAGGCTCATGCTTCTATTATCAAACCAACACTTGTATAATCTAACTCCAGATTTGCACAGACAAAACATAGCAGTGTAAAATGATGTATTACTACATTTGACTAACATCAGACTCAACTTTAACAAAAATAATGCAGTATAATTTGCTGATGATCATAGTCTAGACAAGCACCACATTGTTTTTAACTTATTGAAATTTCTCTTATATTGTAGAAAATAGGATTGAAATACAGTCTCTGCAATGTGTTGTGGTTTTTTGTTTTTAGTCTCTACACAGAGATGATAATTGAAGTTGTTGCTGATGATGATCACCATTTTTTGTTGTCATACATATAAGGAAAGCAAAAGTGCAAACAAGTGCAAAATATAAAAAAAGCTATCACCATGGAAGCTGCAGTTGGATCATGAATCTGCAATTTGGGTTTTGCAGATTTCATCAAGAATTTGCAAACATCTGCAAATTTTGATGATCTCCGAATATTTCATGATTTGGGTGTAGCTAGTTTTTCGTTCATCCAAAAGATGAATTCATTATTATTCATGTGTTGCAAACTGCTGGGAATTTTACTCTACTGCAAGCAATGATTCTGCTGAGCTTGTCCAGCTGCTGCTGCTGCTGCTGCTGCTGGGATTGACCTTGCCGCAGTGGAGACGGATCTGGCCCTGTGTGCCTGTGAGAGGACCCAGGTTCTGCATCTTGATCATGCCTTGGGCAAATGCTGAGAAAAAGAGATTTTGTTTCTGCCCATAAAGTTTCACCAGACCTGTGTTGGCACCTTTGGCGCTGAACAGGTTCTGGTCCGTGTGCAGAACCCCAAGTTCCTTCTCCAGGTTGGTGTAGTACTTGTTGTCGAAAGTGTTGGGCGTGGTCTGGTCCAAGTTGTTGATGACTAGGTTAGGGTCAGAAGCGTTGGCACAGTGCTTCAAGAGCTGTGCCTTCAGTTTTGGGTCGATGACATTGGTATCGTTGAGGAAAAAGGGCTTGTTGTCAGTGAATCGTGGTGTCACTACTGCACATCTTGCTCTCCCAAAGGTGTGAGAACCTGCACACACGACGGCGATCAAGGATCAGCAGGTCAGCTTCATTTGCTGCTGCAATATACCTGCTGTCCATCAAAGAAGTCTCCATTGATCTGTTGCCAGCTGAATACTAAACTCAACAAAGCTCAACTTGTTGCACATAGAAGATCTGTACGAAAGATTTACAGCTACTGCAGGCACTCGAGCCTTGAGACGCCTGTCAGATTTACTCTGGATATCCCCAGAGATGCAGAGCTCCAAAAACCATCGGTAGTCAGGATTGGTGGCTACTACATCTGAGGTAGCTATCTAGATGATCCGAAACTTTCCGTTTTGCAATCAGAATCTGAGCTCTGAGATTTACTCTAGCCATGCAGGTTTTCTCAATTGTAAGGTTTTCGAAAACCTAGCTAGTGATACGGTTCCTCATGTATGTAGTCAAGATGGTATATTCTAGTGAAACTATATATTCCCAAGATCTTTTTTAGCTCTACTAGAGTTGTCCTCACGATTTTTGCGGGGATCTATCTGCAGATGTGTCTTGGAGCGACCTTTTGCCTAGACGGGCCGATAGCACTGTCAAAGGTCCAGCTTCGACCTTTTCCTGGCTCCCGCGTAAAGCTGGTGGCGATTTCAAAGGACCTCGAGTACGAGGATCATAGAAATTAGAAAGTGGAGAAATCTGCGAGCTCTGAACACAACTGTTTGTTTGTGTCATAGTCAGGATGTAAAGCCCATCCCTGCGTCTCGAACTCTTGTCATGACTGAACTTCACTAGTGCTTCTTAGCGTCGGAAGGAATGAGGATCTCGTCCGGGATATATTTGGATGCAACGGCATAGTTAACTTGTAAGCTACGTACCTGAGAGGGTGACCATTTCGGTGGCTGAGAAGTTGCGAAATGCAAAGTTGTCAATAGTGGTTGACAAGTTAACAAACGGGCTAGGAAGTCCGTCAGGCCCTGTGGAATTGGCTTGAGCAAAGTGCGAGGTAAGGGAATCACGCCTGCCTAGAACCACTGGCCAGCCCTGGCCTCCGGCCTGCGGCAAAATCAGACGCAAGATCATGAGTTAGTCATGTTCCGGCGTTGAACTAACCCTCCTTGGAGAGGTTGTCAACACGCAAGTGAGAACTACTTGAATGTGAGAAGAAGGACTAGCTGAACTGCAGAAGAAGAAGTTCAGCCAGGACACAGCTTCATCAACTTTTAGACAAGAATCGAGGATTCAAGCACGTCCCCCAGCTGCCTTCGCTCACCATGATCTACAGTCTAGACCATGGGAGAGGGATCAGTCTAGGTAGAACTGATGCCACTTGATCAGCAGCTGCGCGAATTGAGATGGATTAATCAAACAATATAAATTCTGGTAGCTGCTAATATATAAAAGCTGATGCTTCACGAAATCATGACTGAAGGGAATGAGAATTGATTACCAAGACAACAGAGTCGCGGGCCGCGACAGTGACGAGGTCGGCACAAGAGACGGTCCGTGGACAAACCGCCTCAAGCTGTGCTTTGATGGCGTCCAGCACCGGGAAACCTCTGATGGAAGCGTTGTTGCTTGGCACAAACTTCTCGGAAACGATGCCTCGTGTAGTATCATTGTCCAGTAACAACGATGCGTCGCAACCCTGCAGCAGTCGGCGGATTCATAGATACACGTTTTCAGAGTAGTTACATGAATCAATTTTGTACGACGACTCTAAGAAGTTATTCAGCTATAATGTAGAACTTAGATCTTCACATAAATCTCTCGTTTCCTGCACTAATTCTGGACCCTGTAAGAGCATAGAAACTTTGAGCATGAATCCTGAGATGAAGAGCTCTGTAGTGATGAGGCGGGGAGGGGGAGAGCTGGGAGGAAAGTACCCCGATCCAGCAGTCGTGGAAGCTGACACGCAGCAAGGAAGCAGTTATACGGACATCCGTCCGCATAGCATTCTTGACGCCGGCCTCCACAATGTCGAACAGTTGAGGGCAGCTCTTCACGTAAAAATCCTCACTCAAACCTGCAGGTGTGGATGGGTAATGGCGACACTGCACTGTTCCTACAGCGCTCCACAACAACAAGACCAACACTCCCAAGCTACAGCTTGCTGTTGCACTGGTAGAAATCACCTTGGGAGCACCCATGATTTTGTCCTTCTGATCTGATCTGCACTCCAACTTCTCAGCTAGAAAAATCTATGTACTGAAAGAGAGACAAGGTCAAGAAGAAACTGCAGCAACAAGCTCTTGAAGCAGCCGCCAACTGCAAGAACTGAAAGAAGGGGCTTGCTGCGAGAATGGAAAGAACGAAGTGTTTATAAAATATATACATAGAGAGACAAGAAATTAGAAGGTTCTTTTATGGAATTTATTTTCTTGAACTTTTTGTTTTTAATCTTCAAAAAATTTGGTTGCAAGATTATTCGTCTTTGAGACACCAAGTTGGTAGGGCAAGCAATTTGAGTTGTGTTGACAAATTGTGAAGACAATTGCATTAAAAACACACACACACACGCACACACGCACACACACACACACCAACCAGTAAATCAACACCACGTTTGGTTTTTTTCTTCCAGCCGCAGCAGGGGGTGGGTAGGGGGGGAGGCGGTTTGCTGTTTGTCCTTCTTTTGGCATCGAGTGTTCTCAATTTTCAAGTCTCGTGTTCTGTCACGTGTGTTGGCATGTAAGAAATGACATCAGCCAAAGTGTGGTAAGCGTCTAGTTTTTTGGACACAGGCTTTTTGACACTCGTTCCAATTGGTCACGAAAGTGATTGCTGGCACACCTACCTCTAAATATATGTACCTTAGTGGAAACACCATATTTCAATGCTCCACAATTAGCAGAGTATTATGTCCCTGCCCCCTCGCCCGCCCCAAAAGAAATATATTTCTGTTTGTTTCAGCTGATTTTGTGGTATTGTAGAGTAAATGATCTTTATTTTTCAAATATGTGATTGGCAGCCTGTGAGTTGAGACTTGGAATACATTTGGTAGTTGTTTTTAGAACGTCCAAATGTCCAGAATTATAGGCTAAGTCAAATCTATGGTCCCAGATGGAACTTGTTTGTCAATTTTTTTTGGTTGTACTTGTCAAGTGATGATCATCCCTAAGACAATTTAATCATATCTGGTTATAAAGTTTTAAAAATGTATGCATCTTTCTATGTTGTTTGCTTATTTGCTACCCTATTGGAACTTAGCAGCTTGGAATCTGTCAAGTTTTTTTCTAAATTCTAAATTTCACAAGTAAAAACACAAAAAGCACTTTTTTGCCAATTTGAAAAGAAAACCCACCAGCTAGCGAAATTTTGAGACAAAAAACTGCCTGCCCCAGACCCACATTTCCTCCAATGCTCATGCATTCCTGCATTTTCTCCAGTGTTTATGCATTCCGACATACAATGTACTACTACGTGTCAGGCCTTTCTAAGGTGCTGCGAGAATGCACCTTAGAAAGATCATCAATGGTATGTTGTTGCAAATGTGATCCAACCAACAGTTGAGTTTCCCTGAGCCCACAATTTTCAATTGTAACTTAGCCATCCCATCTTTGAAGAATTCATAAGAGTTTCTTCTCACATGCATGACTTTGGACTTTTCCTTGTTGGAACTTTTGACAGCTCCAAGTTCCAACTAAAGCACAATTGACTAAACTGAGTTTTGCACGATATATTGCTTGGACTCATTGTTCAAGCTCTATATGTAAAGTTCCAATCACACTTGGTGTTAGTGGCAAGTCCATAACAGCAAGCTAGCCATTTAGGAGTCATGACTACCTACCAATCTTAAACTTTTGAGACTCCCATTCATACCCATGATGTTAAAGTGAATACTAACAGTGATGTGCATTTTAAACCTTAATATTTTCTCATCATCATTCACTTCTCTAGAATGTTGACAAGTGGTTAGGAACATGATCGGTGCACTCTGATACACAACAATATAATTCGATTCTAGATACAAAGCATGTTGCTGCTGCTGCAATTACCCATAAGGACGTGACAAGATCTTGTTTTAAAATCTTGGCTTTCTTTCATGCCTAAAAACTTCAAGGGTAAAAGTATCTTAGGTGGTATCACTAAACTCGTCATAGCTTCATTTTATTAGACCCATGTTAAAAAAAAATTCAATATAAGAAACACTTTAACAAGGCTTTTTATTGGAATTTTTTTTCAAATGCATTATTAAGGTTGTATAGTTTTTGAATTTTAATGATATGAACAATATTGTATATTTTGATGTTCCTAATAATTGCATGTATAAAAAGTTTCAACAATGTAACAATGTTTATTTTCTTTGAACTTTTGGGTTAGGAACATAAGTTGGAAAAATGTTTTGGTTTTAGTTTTTTGATATAATTTTGAGAGACACTTAGTATAGTATTCTATTTGGTTTTTTATTAGATAATTAATTGGATAGGTATAAATTGGTTGTGAATCTTCAAAGTTTAGAAAAGACAATTGCAATTAAGAAAATAATTTGTGATAATTCACACACTACAACAAAACATGGCATCCACAATTTTTTAAATGATTAAAAATGGCATAAGCAATGGGTTTAATTTTCTACTATTGTTGAATAAGACTAACTAGTCATAAAAACCATGATTTAAGTACTTTTCTTCCTTATAAGGTAGGTTTGTTCAATGATGAATTTTGCATTGATCAAAAGTGGCCAAGAAAGAATCCATTCAAACTTGTGAAAGAGACTCGTGGTTGATGAATGAAACAAAAGAAAAAGAGGGGAAAAAAAAACTAAAAACAAATAGATGCTTAAAATAATATAATTTTAGATGTTTTATGATATAAAATTTATTAAGTTTGTTTATAAGATAAAAGACAACCAAAGAAAGGAAGAATAGAAAGGTAAAAGATAGTGGCAAAGAGGGGAATGAGAAAAGAACCTAAAGGAACAATGAAAAACATTTTGTTAACTTACCATTAACTTAAAGCCCCATTGCTACTTAACATTGAAGTTTGATTCCAAAATCTATGTTTTTTGAAGAATTTATATTGTTAAGCTAACATCCACTTAATATTAAGTTAGTACCACCCACTTAACATTGTGTGCCACCTAGGATTTGATGGTAACTAACATATTTGATTTGAATACAACATTTTTATTGCCCTTCCTAACATTTACTTAACATTAGGTATCATTGGAACAGAGGTGTGGCTTGTTAACATTTCATAATACTTAAGGACCTAAAAGTTAACTCTAGATTAAAAAAAATTATTAAAAAAAATTAGGTTATAATTTTTTTAAATGTGACACATTTTTTGCTTGCAAGGCCAAAGTTTACTGGTTCCCTTTGTTAACATCACATATCTGGTTGAGATTAAAAATATTATTAAATGAGCTTGACAAGATGAATTGTCATTCCATCAAGTGATAGTAAAAGTGGCATGTGTTGTTGAGCCAATTGTGAGCCCTAAACTTTTTTTTCATTTTGTTGAATGTTGGTGAATTTCCCATGACAAAAAAGTTTCAAAGTTCAATATCTCCCACAACTTAGTTTGAAAAGTTATGAAATCACAAGTCCATTAAACCCAACTCATTGAAAGTTTTTGAACAATACTAAAAGCAAGTCATAATTTTCTTTTAAAAAATAGCTAAACTATTTTCTTGAACTTTTGATGACAATATCAATATCCAATAATTTTTGCAATGTAAATCTAAATAATATGAAATCACTTCAATACATTCCTATTTGTTGAGGGCACTTCTTTCTCAAATACTTCTAATAAGTCATTAAATACCATTAGATTTGGCATTATAGATATGATAAATGGAAATACATGCAACTTAGGTAGCCCCTAGGTAGCCTAGGCAACCCTTAACTAGACCCTTCTAGTTAGGTAAGCCCCTATGTAGCTTAAATCATTTAGGCAACCCCTAGGTAGGTGCTTAAATAACTTGGGTAGCCTAGGTTAATAAGTTGAGTAAATCATTTAGGTCCTAGGTTAAAAAATGTTTATTAAAATGTGACTACATTTTATGTTATATAAAAAATATTGATGTAATGATAAAATTTTTGCTTTTCAATGTGAAGGTGAAAGGTTCAAATTCTTATTCTTACAACTTATCAATCCTAGTCCAAGCTTAGATAGTTTACATGGTTAATCTTGGGTAGGGGGTATAAGCTGTGCCACCTAGCTATCTTTACTTGGCTTAAGTTTTGACATATAATCATATATCCCATGTTTTGATGTAGTGAATTGACCCAAACATTTACATATTTATCAACCTTTAACATCCTATAAAAATTAGCAAGTGAATTTTACACCTAATTCGTTTTTGGTCATGTGCAATTCATAGTTGAAAATGTGTGCATGATTTTTGGACACAAATCTCTTTTTTCTATAAAAAAAATCTTTTATAACACTTAATCAAATAAAATGATTTTGATTTCATCCACATCATTTTACATTTCACACTATGGAAATTTATGACAAAATTTTGATATTATTATAAAATAAGAATATTAGGTTAGTTGATAATACAACTAACTTTTACAAATAGATGTCACATCATTATATCCCTTACAGTGAGGTGGGTGAAATGACATGGGTTTAGCAACACAAAATTGTTGATCATATATGTCATTTTTAACTTATATTTGGTCACAAATGGAAGTCACAAAACCCAAAATGTGTGATAGTGTATGCATTTATAGGTTGGCCTTGGGTGTAGTCACATTAACGTGCACACAAGCAATTGTAACCAATGTTTGGTTTTGTGTATATTTAACATATATATATTTTCTTAAAACTCCAAATGGAATTGCTTTTGCATAATGTTATTTTTAATGAATTGGTATATATAGTTTGAAAGTTTGAAATCAATCTAATGAATGAAAAATACCCAAAAAATACTTTGGAAACACTATAATCAATGTTTTTAAACATTAAAAGAATTTATAAATGAACTTGAATTTTTTTTGACAATGATATATTTTAAGCAAGTTTTTTATGTAAACCATAACATAATAGTGTGATGAAAATTTTGAAGATTTTTTAAAAGACTTTTGTTGGAAATATTCCAAGAATATTTTAGAATAAACACTTAGTAAATAGTCACCCAAGGTATGTTATCCCATTTGCACCCCCCAATGAAAATCTAGCTAACCCCTAGGTAGCCCTAATTATAAGTAAGCCTTAAGTATGGTCTAAATAGGCTTTAGCCTAGCCAAATTTAACTAAATTTATTAGATTAATTAAGTTAACTAATGTAATTGGTTGGGTTACTTAGATTGGTTAGAAAAAATGTTTATTAAAATGTGATGACATTATATATTATATAAGATGTGATGATATAATGGTAGTAAACATTTTGTCCTTCAATATGGAAGTGAAAGGATCAAATCTTAACATTTGCAACTTAAATAGCTTAAACTACCTACCTTATGGTTTTAACATAAGCAACTTAGGGTGGGTGCAAGCATACAAAAGTAGGCCAAAAAAGTAATACGTTGCAAGTAGAAAACACAAATTTTTTAACTTTGAAGCATAGAAAGTAGAACCTAATTTTTAAAAACATATATAAAAAAATTACATGAATGTACGTAGGATGGTATGGATATGTTTTTTAAAGCTTAAGATTTTTGTTTCCTTTTTTTTCAACCTACTTTCACTCTACTTTCCAAATTTATGTTGTTGTCCCTATATTGCACAAAGTAACATAAAAATATATTAATTACTTATCATTTGACCAAAAAATTCATATGTCTTACTTTCAAACTGTTACAAAATTGTTTTGACATATCATATGCACATATTAGCGTTTGGGTTCATATAAAAAATCATGTTTTAGACACATAATTTTGTTAATTTGGAAAACTACTTTTTAGAGGCCTCTCATTATCATAATTGAAATATTTAAGTTTCAAAAAAAAAGTATCAATATGCATGATAACTCAAACATTAATATCACAACATTTGAATAGTGTGATTTTGAAAAAGTATTAAACATTAACTTGTAATAAATAAATAAAATGATGAAAATAATAAAATACATAAAATAGGACCATATATGGTTTATTTAATATAGCAAGTACATTCTAAAATTTGTAGCATTGTTGAAAGCTTTAAACTTCAAAAATTCAAATTTTATTTTTCACCAATTTTTACTTTTTGAGCAAGGATCACCAATTGGCTTACTTTAGCATGCTTATGCCCAAATAGTTGCCTAAACAAGTGGTCTGTCCTATCTTGCCACACCTTGGGGATAAATTTCTAAAATTGTTTGTCCACATGTTTTCATGGGTGGTTTTATTAGTTTGGGTGTTGATATAGTAGCACACAACAAAACAAAGGATTGTCACTACTTTGCAAATAAAAGAAAAATACCACCATTCTTTTCTACTTCAACAAAACCAAGTAATGAGAAACAAGAACATGACTACCATAAAAATAAGAAAAATAAACCATTATTACTCTTGTCATGCCTTTGTTGCAACAAAACCTAGTCCACAAGGCTAAAAAGAAAGACAAAAACACACACATTGTTCCTTGCCAAAAAATATTCCAACAAAAAAAAATAAAAAATCAAACTTTGTGCAAAGTCCCATCTTAATATTGTGATTATCCCACTAGGAGGTCAGGTTTTGTCAAATCAAATTGGGCTGTAGATGATGTGATCAAACATTTTTGAAAGAAAGTAATGTAGTCATAGAGTTTGAAATGGGCTTGTACTTTACATTGATTGAATATTAACCCTATTCAAACCTTGGTTGGGTGATATATATTTGTGGTTTACTTTAACTTGGGTGCACATAATTGTGTTTAAAAAGGTAAAGTTGGCTAAAAATTTAAGTGTGTTCCATCATTTTGTAATGCACTCAATTATGATCAATTGTTTTTTTTATATTATGACAAATTGATAGTTTTTTTTGTTTTGAACAATTTATTGTTTTCTTCACACTCATTCAAGAACCAAACTAATTACATTCTTCCTTTTTAACCTCTTTAGATTTTTTTCACCATTTGCATTCTGCAATGTGAATACCTTGAATGCAGTATAAAAGGTATTAAGGGCTTTTCTTGTTTCTTTTACTAATTTTTTTTCTAGGATGTTCTTAATTTCATATGTTCATGATTTCAATGTTAAATGCACAACTAATTATCTTGCCCAACTTTCCACAGCTACATGAATACACATGTCAAACAAATATTGATTTATCTTACAATTACATGATTCTAGTTGTAAATTGGTAATTGTACATTTATGCTAATCCTTATATTGTGAAAAAAGAATATTAATTGTCATTCACCTTAAACATTGCCTAGATTGATAATTTTGCAAACCTCATAACCTTTTACCTAGATTGAGGTTTAAAAAAGTATTAGTTAATACACTCTATTAATCTATTTTATAAAAATACAACTTTCTTCAACTGGCAGCTTTAAGATATGTCTAACTTTGTGCAACTAACAATATTTTATTGTTGTCATTTCTTTGCATGACGTTTTCTTCCTTACCTTTAATTGTCCATTAATATACATGTGGCAGCCATTGAGATGTGCGAAACTAAAGCTTTGGTAAGGAGGTTCCCATAGGCTATATGTGATCATTTCCTTTGACTGGTTGTTTTGAGGTTATACATATTGGCCACTTTTGGGGGCTTTCTAAGAATGCAACTAGTCATAATTTGAATTTTTAAAATTTGTATTGTTGTAGTACAAGGGTAGCTTGGGCACATGTCGTACAAATTATTAATTAATTGTGAAGATTCCTTGTTGAAATTTGAATATTTCAAAACTTTCACAAAAATTTTCTTTTTGAAAACTTTAACAATACTAGAATTAATATAATTTTGTGTCAAAACTCCAATTCCAATGAGGGCTGAAAACTCTATTTGTTTGAGCTAACCATAGAAATCCTGGATTAATCATTTTTTTTTAACCTATGGTGATACTTGATGAAGACAAGTACTAAAATCAGCCAAGTGGACTAGCTATAGTAAGTTTTGCCCACTTACCTTCCTGCAAATATAATTGCAACCATTGCTAATAGTCCTTCACCTGATTGACTGTATTGCCTTTGGCCAGAAACAACTTTTTTTTTTTCAAATTTGATGTGGCTTAGGTGGCAAAACATTTTAGCAACAAAAAGCACATGTGGTGAAGAGATAAAAATGTTTTGAAATTTTTTTGGCAAAGGCCATTTTTATAAAAAAATAAATTGGGTGATTAAGTAGAAGGTCACATAGTCTGTGGTGGTGATGAGCACCATAGCTCTAGGATTATATCTATGGACTTTTGAATGGGTTAATCAAGAGCTTTTTTTTACAAGTTCATATCATATTGTAGGAAGAAATGTTTTGTAGTATTTTTATTTACATGTTTATTAAAAAAGAAAATCTAAACGACATTAATGACATGGAAAAAGTATGGAAGAAATCAATATAAATTAGTTATAATTTTCAAAATTTAATCAAGATTTTGAATAAATAAGGACTTTGAATTTGTGGCAAATTGGTCCACCCATTTGTTCACCTACCCTAAGTGTGAAATTTTTTGTATGTACATAACAATAACCGGCTGCAAATAATTGTTCAAACAATTGTGCACTTTGTTCTTGAAGAAAGTAACAAAACCAAGCTCATGCACTATAACAATATTTTGCCACCTTTAAGTACTTAGGAAAAACATGGGATAGCAATTGTGTTGCATGGATCACTTGCCATGTATGTGCGAGAGAATTACAATGACAAGGTTAGTCTTGTTCGATGCATTAGAAGAAATTTCCAAATCTTTGACTTTTTGTATGACTACATTTTTAGTTGTAAAGGACAACATAGTCATTTTGGAAATGACATGGCTACGTCAAACTAATAGTCATAAAGGACAGTTGTGAAATCATTCATGCCAACTAGGATCCACATGTAATAGATCATGTGACTCAACACGCCACACCATTGTCCATGTGGACTACATTTGGCAACAATGTCATCCTAGGTAGCAATCCATGTGGCAATTGTTTAGGTCAACAAAAATACATGTCACATGATAAATGATTATAATATGATTAATAGTCCCTCCCAATGTTGTGAAATGTGGTAGTCAATGGTTCATATATTTGGCAACAAATGATCGGTCCACGTTGTAATTAAGGATTCACACATTTAGAACATTTATGGTTGGCCGTTGTGGCAACCAATGCGTTCATACATTTGGCAACAAGTGATTGGTCCACATGGTATGATTTCATTCATACACAAGGTAGTGCTAATCAAACTAACAGTCATATATGAATTTTTGTTGAGTTGGTTTCCATTAAAGTTCCAATTGCCACTTATAAATAAGTCATTGTTTAATTATTTGTTGGCTTAACATTGCCAACTATAAATATTAAATAGTCATTTGACATTCATTCTTTAGTTGTTTTGAAAATAACAAATGGTGAGCTTGATGCATGCCTAGTAAAATCATAGTCAATGTTTTGTTTATAGTCAACTTTGCAATAACTAAATAGTTCTCAACTATTACATGTGAATAGTATAGTTAAAATATATTGACTCCTATATAACTAAATATATAGGAATCATTATATTTTAATTAAATGAAGTAGCTAGAAGACCACCTAGTCATAAGTAAATGTGCAATTCATATAATATTAATTAATATAAAATTAGAAGTTGTTTCATAGTGGATCAAGGCAATCCTACTATCTCACAATCAATGATTTTTTTAAGCAAATGACAATGTATATATGGACAACCTACCCAATGGCTAAAAAAAATCAATACATTTCAGAATTGGTAAGAAGAAAACAAGTTGAAGTCCATTGTTTGATCGATTTCCCAAAAAACAAAATATTGTAAAATCTGCTAGTATATGTTCAAAAACATTATTCATCAACTTGCAAGTTTCACAAACTTTTAATTCCCTAATGTACAAGTCCCTTCCACATGTCCCATTATATATTGGTCATTTGCATTGTGCGGATGCATAAGAAGAACTTCAGGCATATGAACAACATCAACTTTGAACCAAAAATTTGGGCTGGTAGAACCATGAAACTTGTTCAAACAAGCCACTTATTTTACTAGATGCAATGTTCTACCTTGGGTTTTCAGGATTCAACAATGTCACAACTTGTTAGTAAATTGCAATGCATAGGACAATATACATACAACAACATTGGAGCCATTTTAAAGGTGTGAAATTTCTATGTGCACCAATGTATGAACAAGGACTAATTACTGTTCTAGGGTTAATCTAGAACAAAGCTTGAAATTGTAAAACAAACTCAAGAGAAATAATTATACAAACCACAATGTTGTAGACCAAGCAAAGATAAGCTTAAAATTTTACAATTAGAAAATTAATAGAACTTTGGATAAATGCAAGTGAAGAAAATAGATGAAAACATTGTGCACGGGTTTGACAAAAAGAAGAACAAAACTTGAAAAAATATAGGCAAATGAAAGCAAATGAAAACACCATGGATTTGTTGCAAAGCTCCATTTGACCTTAAACTGGTACAACGAACCAAATCACCCAACAGCTTGCTGGTTCACCCAACAGCTTGCAAAGTGAATTGCAAAGTGAATTGTGGGATTAAGGTTAAAAGAACTCACCTTAAACTTTGTTTTGAAAATCCAAAATGAAATCCCATCTCCGATTGATTTGCAAATCCAAAACCAAATCCCATCTGCAACTTTCTAGATTCACAATTTTGCCATTATTCAGAACTGAAATGGCCACTCACATTACTCTACACGAATCCACAAGATTGGAAATCCACAAGCACATAGACCCTACCCCCACCCCCCCTTTAAAGGTTGCTACACGCCTTGTTTTCATGGAACTCCCTGGAGCCCCTCCCTAAATTCACATTCCACATGTCACAATTTTTTTGAAAATTATAAATAAATGCTTACCACTTCATTTTAAAACCACAAATGACAATGTTTGTGTTATCAATCATTTAGGGGTTAAACATATGAACCTTCTCCCTGAGCCCTGACATGCTGGTGGTGAAAATTCTCTACCATAGACTTTGAAGGAAGCAACAAAGCAACTTAATGTAGGGCCAAGTTGAAGCAGCACCCACCTTGGTACCTTTACCTTTCTGAATGACCCCTCTTAGGAGCCATATTAAGCCCCAAAATTATTAGATTTGAACTCAGAGACCCTGATTTTGTCAGTTTAGTGGATATTTTTAATATTTAGAAATACTTTAAATGAATTTTGGGATTTTTACCATGGTACCTATGCAGGTGCTGGTTTACGCAAGGCCTTAATATAGAGGTTCAAGATGGGTGAAATCCTGCTCTAGAGTGCCTTAATCACCTACACATTCACACGCCAAGTTCTCAACAGTGTCATGAAAAATAATAAATGGCAAAAAAATCCTTTAACTTCAATAGGACCTGTAATTGTCATGAAAGAGGGAAAGGAAAGTTCTTAAACCAAACAATGTTTTCAATTTTGACTAAGTAGTTGTATGATTTGAGGATCTCCATGTTACGTGTTGCAGGTATGCTGCAGTGGGTGGTCTTGTTAAAATGACATGCAGCAGAAGTACTTTTGGTACTGGCTGCATTTGAGACCCTTGGCCAGTTTAAGTTGTTCCGTAATATTGCAGCTGGTAATATCATGTTGCACCTTCGTCGATAAGATGCGGTGGGCCCATCCTTACTGAAAACGAAAATATGGAGCTCACGTATAGGCTCCATTATTGAATCTCATAATGGTTGGAAGGAGATCATGAGATTCTCACGTGAGCGAGCTTTTTCCATTTTATTTGTGGTTGCACGAGTTGTGAGGCGATTGATGATAGTCCTAGTAAGCACTTTTATGCACATGGGATATATGTTCAGTTGAGTCATCATGCATATTTTTCAAAGCAACTATTCATGGAGACAAAGGATTGAGGCTGTACCAAAAATGTGACGTATAAAAAGTTGTTGGCTGCAGCAGACACCACATGTTGAAATCTCCAAATTTCCAGAAATCTGCCTGAAAGGTTGACAAGGCAAACAGTACACTGCCTTCTCTAGTCCAATATTACTGTGACCTGTGCTTTTGGTCCAAGTGTGAACTCTACAATATTTAGGTTAGATTTTATTGAATCTTTATTGAATTTCCAATGACAAAGATTACTCACAATTCAATAGCTCCTGCATCTTAAGGCTAACAATTGCAAAAAAATCACCTCCATGAAATCCTACTCATGGAGGGCTTTCCAACAATACCAAGAATGCACCCCAATTTCAAAAAAAAAAAAAAAATTGGTTTTATTGATTTTTCAATGAAAAAATGGTTCAACATTCAATAATTCGTGATTTGTATGTCTACTAAACCTTACAAAACCACCTTGGTGCACCCCTACTCAACAAGGGCTTTGCAATAGTACCAAGAGCATGGCCGAAGGTTGGGAGATCTTAACATGATGAACAAAAAGAATAAATAAACTACCTTCCTTAGAAGATAGATATCAAATATTATATCATATAGATTTTGTTCATATTGTTTGATCTATTAATATCAAAGTATACAAAAGGTATGCACAAAGGACATTTGTGGTCTAGCCAAATTGGTCATAATAAATGTTTTGGCAATCATAGTTCCACCACAACCATACTAAAATTATTTCAAACCTAAAATTCAATCAAGTACTTTCCAAAAGATTTAAAATTGAATTGAAAATGAATTAATTAACATACATAGGAGGAGAACTATTCCATTAATGTATGACACAAATTCAAACTTGCAATAGATTATCCAATATTAACATAAAATCTTTTTCAAATTTTAGTTTGTAATTTTCTTTTAATGTTATAGTTTAAATTGCAATTTAATTCAACTTTTAAAATATTGTTCTTGAATAATTGTTTCTAGCTTTCAATTTGGTTTATGGTACAATTAATTTTTTATTCAAAAGTTTGAAATTCAAATCTCTATTATTGTGTCAAATCTTTTAATTGTCATTTTTTGGTGTCAAGTTCAATTTGTGCTTCAGTTAGGGTGTCTGGATGTGTCTTTTTTTTTCTTTTTTTTTTCAATGGTCAAATGGCATGTATGGAAACTATATGTCATTACATGATAAAATAATCCTATGGAAATAAAAATTGTTTAATTTATAATGCAATGATTTATGAATTCCTCTATTGAACATATTTGATAAAATATTTTTTATATTTAAAAGTTTGGTAGTCATTTGGTACATAGGTGGGAATAGGTAAGAAGGTAGGTAGATAGGACTAAATAGGTAGGTTAGTAAGATCCTATTTACTTTTTGGTGACAAGCCTTTTGACACACCCCCACAATCCTTAAAAGATTCACATGCGAATCTGAGAATGAAAACAACGAAAGAAGGAGTTGGGGTATGTTCCCTAGCTTGCACCACTTCGAAGGTAGAAAGCTGTGTTGGAGCTTTAAGATGAAAACTAGGACGAGTGATAAATGAGTTAATTATTCACATGTACCTGCACACATCAAACAACAAGTTGATTAATGTGTGGTTTGAGTACTTTTGGTGCATAGATAAACCATAGACATGCACGAATTCACAAGACTTAACACAACCCAAACTTGGGGGAAGCCACCACCTTCTCCCTTATAGTATTCTTTGTGATTAACCATAAGGGCTACATTCAAATGTCATTTTGTCTTAAAACTCCCAAACTGGGAGTATTGAAATTTTTGAAATTAAAAAATTTAACATTTTGGAAGGCCATAATTTCTTGTATAAACCTTCGATTGAAATGAAGTCTCAAAAAAAATTATAATTTTCATTGAGAGCTTTTAAACGACATATGACACACTACCTACACACACGTATTTTAGGGCGATTTCTAATTTTTAATGGGTGGGAGTCAAATTGGCATTTTGACTCCCAGCCTTTCTTTTAGCCATAACTTGTGTCTTAAATATTCAAATTGGTCATGCGAGTTCATTTTAGACATCTATGTTTCAAGAGCTTTTAAATGATATAAATAACTTTTTAATCCAATGAATTTTGACCCCTGCGATACCTCTTTGAAGATTCGGAATTCCATAGGGATTCCAACTCCCAAAATGGGAGTCCACTTGGGAATGTGTGGGTTCATTCCTCACACTCCCATGAATGCAAATGTGACTCCCAGGTTGCACTTTCGACCCACACCTTTCCATGCTTTTGATTCGGTTGCAAACCTAAGGTTAAAGTCATGACACTTTTTTTATTGTTTCATCATCAGTAATATTTGCATTTTGAGTATATTTAATGCATGTATTGTGTGTAAACTAATAATTTTTCATCTACTTATATAGTTTACAAAGTTGAACTTATTAGCAAAAGATATGGGATAAATTTACAACATTATTTCACATCATCTTTTGTCCCATACAAAAATATCGAACTTTGACCATTATTATTTTTTTCATATTTTGTCCAAATGAAAATAAATAAATTTCATTCTTAAAGATTTTTTCAAGATTTACACATCTATGAAAAAAATTTAACCAAAATATCAAGTAATTTGACTGAAAATGCATTTGAATCTTCATTATTTCATTCAGTTCAACATCAATGATATCTTGAAAATTTTTTACTTATTTTTTCATAAAATGATTTGTAAATGAACATATTTAAAGTCAACATGGTTTTTTTTGGTATGATATATATTTATATAATATTTTTCCACCTTTTAAAAATATAATGAATCAATAAAATATGTATAAATGTTGTGTTATATCTATTTGTAACTATAAAAAATATTTAAAAATAGAACATGTTATATATGAAACATATAACACTATTTTAAACTTTTTTTTAAATTTTAAAATATTCAAATTATTTAAATATCATAATTTTTAATTTATACACACATATTTTTTAATTTCATAATTTTTATCAAATTATATTGTGAGTAGTAAATTTGAATTTTATTCTTAATGTTATTTTTAGTTCATTAAGTGTGATTTCATATAAATTTTATTTTCCATTTTTTAAAAAATTTCCCAAAATGAAAGTTTCTTCCCCCATATTTGTTTAAGCCATTATTAAAAAATTCATATTAAATAATTAATGACTATAAGTGAAAAGTTTTAGATTTTATGAAGCAGTAATTATTTCTTCTGCATTAATTATGTGTTTGATCTACAAGCTTATAATATGTTTACTAGGTACATATAATGTCTATCTTTTATTTTTTTCCCTTTTAATTCACATTTTTTTAATGTTTCAAAGTATATATTATTAAATAATCATATGGTGTTCATGATGAGGATTTTTAGTCATGTAATCATATCCATGGTTACAAGAATACAACTAGGCATAAGAACATGGCATGTGACTCACTATGAAAAATCTTGTTCGTCAAAACCACATTACCCTACAACTAAAACTCAAAATAAACTCATATACAACTATTATGCAACTATTTCTTAAGTATTACAATTAGTTTGCAACTATCTTCCTAGAAGTACGATGTATTAATAAATAAATTACCACATCAAAAAATCAACTAATCATATTATAGGTGTAAGTGAAGTGAAAATGGGTTTTTTATATGATAATTTATACATCTTGTACATACATATGTAATCAACCATGTTGGACTTTTTCAAAAGCTACATTGTAATTACATGTGGCAACTATTTTAGAGTTGTTGTAAATGTGCCACTAAAACAACAACTATGTTACGATTAGGTACAATGTACATACATGCAATCTTGCCACATGTCCACATTTCCATCACCCATTATGGAATACATTTACAATTATTATTTTTATTATGGTTCTTATTGATACAATTAGTTTAACCACTAGTGCACCATTACTAAAGTACTACTATTCAACTATGTTATGACTATAATATAATTATTTATATCGTAATAAAGATACACATTCGTGTGTAGTCATAATAACACGTACCATAATAAATGTAACACTTGCTTAGTTTTTTCATGTTTTAAAATAGTAAGTTAATTTGATGTTAAAATTGTAAATTTTGTTTATATAGTTGTATTTTTAATATATCATGGGAACATGTGAATTAATTTGAAATTAATCCAATGAATTTTTTTAAAACAAAAACACTCATTAAACATTGTAACATTTATTTTTAAATAGTAAAAGGACTTGTAAATGGATTTCAATTTTTCTGAAAATGACATTTTTTGTCAAATTTTTAACATGAACCTTAATAAAATAGTATGAGGATTTTTTTTTAATTTAATGATTTTAAAAAAAAACTATTTCAAAAATATTCTCAAAATATTTCCCCAAAAGCAATTAAAAAGCAAGTAAATTTGGTTTGTGTTATCCCATTTGCACCCATTCATCAATTTTTTATATCTTCATCATATGGTTTCATTTTGAATGATTTAAAATGTTACCTCAAACTTTAAAAATCATTTTTGAAATGTAAAGGAAAAGGAGTAATGAAAAAATAACAAGAAAAGAAATAAGCTTTCCAACTTACAAAACTTTTTTTTTTTCCTTTTTTTTTTCTTTTTGAACCTTTTTTTACTTTCAAACCTCATAATTTTCTCATTTCTTATTCATTTTAGACAATTAAAAGTGTTATAGGATCGCCACTTGAAATTTTACAAATCATCTTGGAACTTTAATAACAATAGAATAATATTCAAAGATTTTTTTAGGTGTTTGGGAACTAGCCTTCGTTGCATTTGGTGATTTGTTTTTTTGAGTTTTTGACCCTTTTACTTTGGGGTGCCATAACTTTTTCAAAAAAATTTTTTTTTGATGATTTTTAATGCCCCAAAAGTGCCAATGAAAGGGGTTCAAGTTTTGTTTGGACACCAAAAACAATGGAGCCTTCCCCTTGGATCCAGCCTGCTTTAAATGATTAAGTGTTATAATTGCAATTGAATTGCAACTTAATTTGCAACTAAAAAACAATTAAATGATAACCCATATGTTTTGTCTTTGAATCCCATGTTACAAACTATATAACAAACGTTTGTTCTTTCATATTATCACATAAAATACAAGTGTCATTTGGGGATGAGCTTAAAAAAACTTAAGTTAAAATCAAAACATAAAAGTTTAAAAAAAAAAATCATGGTTGTTCTTCTATTTTTTACCTACTTATGACCCTAGGTAGGTAGGTAGGTCCTAAATAAATACATAGGTATGTAAGTCTTAAGACCTAACAACCTACCTCCTAATGGTTATGTATGACATACCTAGCTACTAAAATAAATATTTATATTTGTTTATTTATTCCAAAATGCATAGTTTTGCCATGTGATAATTTTGATTGTGAGACATGTCACAATTTTGAACTATCATTAACAATCATAATGAACAATGAAGATCAATATTTGGAAAAACAATTTATGTCCAAAAATCTTCATATTGCCACATGTCAAATTTTAATAAATGGATGACAATCAATGACGTCAACATGACATCATGGGTGCAATTATAATGGAGTTACATAATAGTTGAAAATGAGTTGTTTTTATTGAATTACAATTGAGTTGTAATGAGTTACATCATATACATGGTGAATTGCAATTCTGCAACTCATGCAACTTGTCTATTAACACTCATAGCATATAGATACAATGAATGGCAAGTGTTTTCTGCACTTCAAAAAGTGCGTTGCAAAGCTAGTTGCAAAACACCCCTTTTTTCATAGTGACTATATGACTAGAAAATGGTCATTAGTCATATTCTTCCTAGTCATAAATGTCAAGTTTTGGCATAGAGTAAATTTATGACATGTCAAATGGTTTCACATCCAAATTCATGAAATTCATTCATGGCTTGCTAGACTTTTTAACTTGATGTCATTAACCATTAAATTGTTGTCTAGCTATATAGGCATCACTATCATCAATGGTATTTACATGATTCACATTGAGGAGATTATGTTGGGGAAATCAATGTATTACCATAACCAAAACTTGTTTCAAACATGTTTTCCAATTTGTTTGTGGGATATAGTTTTTAAATATACCTAAGTTGGTAATTTATTTGATTTTTTATTAAATCATTTGATTATGCATTTTCAAACTTTAGGAGTGTGATTTTGACAAGGGCATTACAATTACAAAAAAATAAAAATAAAATTGAACTTTCTTTATTCTAAATCGCATTTGAAAATTTGAAACCATTTACTTTGGCATGCAACGGATAAATGATGTGGGAGAAAATAAATGTATATAATTCTAAGAATTCAAAGGGAAGGGGTTTAGAATATCACTTGGACAATTTTCATAATTTTACCATTCCTTAAGGTGGTTCCCAATGGTTCTTAGTGATTCCAATCAAACATATTTATGTGAATATTTGAAAGTTGTGTTATTTTTTTCAAAATAATCTATTTGGTTGTGGTTCATTTATTACATAAATTAAGGTAACATTTTGCACATTAATCATGTGTTTGGTGTTAGAATGTAAATTACCAAATCAAAATTATAGGGTGAAAACATAATAGGGGGGAAGTTCAAAAATTACACTTCATGGCTAAAGTACATTGTGTAAGCAAAATACACATGGGCCATGTGGCAAAATGTCATAAGATATTTATCATAAGGTTATGAATAGTCATAGTTGAGCTAATCATAATTTATATTGAAAAATGAACATTTAAACTATTAATCCCAAAGAATAAAGAAATTCCTTAAAAGGACTTAATATTTGATCAACACCATATACCAAATTGTCTTCCTTAACATTAATGTTATCAAATCATATTAACATTGAGTCATTTCTTCACTAGAAGGCACTAAATGAAAGTGTATTGAATCCATAATCACTTATTGTTGATTTAGATGAGGTTTTGTGTAATATTTTAAAAGTTCATAAGAAATTGAATACCAAGGATTTTGCCATGAAATTTTTACAAACTTTGTGGTTTGATTTATGAATTCATTCTTGATGTGAATCTCATTTCTTGATTTGCACATATAAATTAGAATTAGTATTATATATTGAAAATTTGAAAATTGTTAAAGTTCACTCTTTGATGTCCAAGATGTTCCACCTTAGTGTGTGTCCACCATACATGGAAGATTTACTAAGCACAAAAAAAGTAAATATATAAAAATAATGTTTTATTATTATTATTTATTATGGTAGCTACATAGTTTTGGATTATTAATAATAAACAAAAATGGCTAAAAAGCCACAACTTCCTCCATTTGTAATTATTACTTCCAATGTTTTAAGAGGTGGTGCCACTTATTTACCTTATGTTTTAATAAAAGCTCATGAATTGGTCATTAGAATGTTACTATTTAAGTAGGATTCAAATTGATTTTTAAATGATTAAAAAAGGATTTGTAAAAGGTAGGTGAAATTGCCACCTTCATAGCACTGCATCAAAACATGGATTTCATGATTGCATAATGATTACAATTCCAATCATTTACCCCAAGTGCTTTTGTGGTTGTAGTTGCAAATACCATTTATGATTATGTCTTCCATGATTGTATTCATTCCTACCATCAACATGTAAATTTTTTAATTTACTTTTAATAAATTAATTAACATTCATTATGAGAAATCTTGTTAGTTGGAACCACATTGCCCTACAACTAGAATTTCAAAACAGTTACAATATAACTAAAGCATGGAAATATGAGCAATTAATAAATAAAATGCCATGTTAAAAAATCAAGAAATTGTAATATAGTTGCATTTAGTTGCAAATGGGACATGTATACAATGTAATGTACACATCATACATACGACTGTAGTTAATCATGTTTGACTTTTTAGCAAATTGCATTTTAGTTAAGTCTTGCAACTACATTATAATTAGTGTAAATGTAACACCCAATTAATAATTATATTACAACTTGTGTACAATGTCAACACATATGATCATGCCATGTGTATGCATTTCCATTGCCCATTAAATATTATTAAAAGAAATCTTGTTCATTCCAACCATATGGTAACGACTATAAATGCAATTAATGTCCAAATCAACTACGTTTATGACTATAGTTAGATTAGTCCTATGTGTCATTTTAGTTGTAAATGTGTGTAGTCATACATATGATTATAATGTTAACATAACCAAATGAAGTCCCAAATCTAACTATAATTTGTAACTATTACATGTTTGGATGGAAAAATAAAATGAAAGTGCAAATTTTTCATCCAATATTGTGATTGAATCCTTGAATGAATGAAAACCTAGTTGCTTTTGCAACTATTCATGGTTGTTTTGGCAATTAGGGCCCAATAATTTTTCCATTTACAATACTTTGATGATTAAAACATATGTAGCATCTTTGGAGTTATAATATTTGCTTGATAATCAATTTGTGTCTAACTATTGACTAGTATATTTTTTGTATTGTTTATTGACATTAACAATATGAGTAATTTTTTTTATTAAATCTATTTGAGTTATTCTCTATTTATAAATATTATATATGATGATTATTTAATTATATATTATACCTATAAATTAAATTTTAATTATAAAATTATAAAATATGTATTAGATTAAAATTTAAAATATAAAAAACTATTTTATATACATATAGAAAACTATTATATTTTCTGAAATGTGATTGATATCTTATCCATTTATAAAAACTAGATGTGAATTAATTAAAGTTATGATATATTATAATCACATTATAGATTTTTGTAATGAAATGAAGGATTAATATATGGGAATTCAATAATTAATTATTAAAAATTAACCCTAAATTTTTTTCATTTACAAATCAAGTGCTTGAATTTTGTTTTCCAATGAATTGTCATTGAAATGTAAGTCAACTTAAGAAAATTCAAAAAAAAATTCTTGAAACTAAATTACATTTTTGGAAGAAAAACTATTTAATTGTGTACATTATTGAAAATAATTTAAGAATAAACTTAAAATTTTCTCATTTGGTCAAATATCTATAAAATATGAAATATCAAAGTTGATATTTGTGCAATGTCTTAAATCCAATATGGGCTAAATAAAATCCATTCTACTACACTTTTGCATCAAGTAGGTGGGGTGGTTTGATGGTAATGAAGTCGATATCTATACTTGGGGTTTTGAAGATCAAGCTTCACAAGTGACATACTTATGGTCAATGATGGTATTTTGATGTTATGTACCCTACATAACTAGGCTACCTAACTTAAGTGCCTACCTCAACCCATTTAAATACTTGGATTAGGTAGCCTACTTTATGACTAAAATTTGTCTTTTGTAACTAAAATTATAGTTATTTATTTCCAAGCTTTTTTTAGTGTATGACACATACAATTAGTTGTTGACTTTGATTCTCATTGATACAAATTGATGTTACATTATGTTTCCATTATAGAAATAGTATTTTCCCACTATTTTATGACTATTGTTCAACAGTTAACAAATTAATAATTAAAAAAATCATATTTAATCCTTAATATTTAATAATATTTTTTTCAATAATTTATTAAATATCACATATTAATAAATATTTAATAAATAATCTGAATTAAGTATCTAGAAATTAATTATTTAAATTTGCTAACTAAACAATCAATTGTTCAAATTATTTGCAAATTTAGATAAATATCTGAATTAAAGTAATTAATTATTAGTAACTTAATCCAAATAATCCATTTTGGGCATCCATATGATTAGTTATGTGAATTTTCTTAAAATTTAATCATTCATTATTTAATAATTAATTAATAATAATTTAAATTATTAATTAAAAAATGAAATGACTATTTCAAATAATTAATTCACATATATAATTACGAAGTAATTACTATTCAATTTTACAATTTTAAATTAAAAAATAAACACAAATAATGTGGAAATTTTTTTTGTAATTGCAACCCAATTTACAATTAATGTGCAACTAAAAGATTTAACCTATAAGTTTTGTTTTTGAATTTCATGTCACAAATTATCTATAGAAAACATTTTTTTGGTGTGTTCACATTAAAACATGTGTCAATTTAAGATGAGTTCAAAAAAGTTTAACCCCAAAAACAAACCATAAAAGAAAATAAAAATAGTACATGGCTATTATTTAGTTCACCTACATTTTTACCTTCCTACAAACCTTTTACCTTCCTACCTATTTGCTTATTTGGGTAGGTAAATAATTATTCCTACTTTTTTACCTACCTACCTCAATAGGTGAAATAAGTATGTAGCTTAAGTTATATGTAGGTATGTATTATCTATTTAGTTTTACCTACCTACCTATCCCTATGTATTGACCTACTTAGATACTTAAATAGATTTTAATTTTTTTAAAAATTCAATTAATATGCCATGTTGCAATTTTTAATTGGGCCACATGTCACAATTTAAAACCATATAAATGAACAATCATAATGTATGGTGGAAATCAATATTTCAAAAAGAAAAGAAATTTCAACCAAAAATTCCCCATAGTGGGAATGTCATATTTTGATGAATTGATGGAAAATGATGTTACCATGGTTGTTGCAAACTAACTGCATCAAAGTTAAATAATAACTATTCCTACATAGTTGTAACTAAGTTACATGAGTTGCATATGTATATGGTTTCACATACAATGACTTACATACATTGCAACTAATGTAACTTGTTCAATAGCACTCACACCTACAGAAACATGTTGAGTTGCAAATGAATGGCAAATGGTCATCGCAACTCAAAAATCCAGTTGCAAGGCTAGTTGCAAATTGCCAATTTTTTCATAGTGATTAAATTAGTTTATTAAATATGTAAATTAAGAAATTTGATAGCCAATGAGTTGTTTCCATGTGGAAGGCTAAAACACAGCCTAGTTAATTACTTGGCTTCACCTATGCACCTACCTACTAGCTTAGGCTAAGAATTTAAGCACCTAGGCTAGCTTAAGCTCCTTAGTGACCTACTAAACTTATGTATGTAATATACCTATTGGGTGAAAATCCTTTAAGGTGTACACACAGGATGAAAAGGTCCTAGTCCTTACTACAATCTTTTTTTATTTTATATTTTTATCCCCATAAAAAATAATGAATCAAAAGTGGTCAAAAATTTTAAAAGGATTATATTTTAGACTATTACAATTCTAGATTCCATCATGATCATCCATAAATGTGTCTTTACATGGTAAAAAAAGACTAGGTAAAAAAGACAGAAAATGGTGACATTGTGACAAGAGTTTGGTACACCTTAAAGAATTTGCACCCTAACTACTCAAGCTAGCCATCTATTATCATAGGCATGTCACATGCAGCTACATGATTACATTTGCATAATAGTTGCAAAATATTCTCATCATAAAAACCATGTTTCAATGTATTGTAGGAGTTAAAGGATGATTATTTCACTGTACTTAAAAAGCTAGATTTGGAATGTTGAGGATAATATGTTGTGACAGTTCATAAGACTTTGTTGTTGTTTTCTAGCTTGTCTTGATATTTGTTTGTAATGTGTAGTGGAATAGGAGGTAACTACAGTACAAGGTAGCCATTGGGGAACTTAATGATTACTTTTTACTTCCATGCCCATGTGCCCATGTGTGTTGTACGTTAACATTAAAATTGTGTTTAATTGTGTGTGTTGAAGAGATGCATGCACTAAGAACTATAGTGATGTAGTAGCAAACCAAGTTTTTTGGAGTGTACCAAATGGAGTGATACAAAATACATGATACAATTATACCACATTTGAGGTGTACATATCATGATAGCTTTGTATTTCATTACATATATAAAGGAACATGTGGATCAATGTTAGTGGCTCTACCCTTCTAGACCTTTGTTGTCTTGTTTTTTCTTTTCTATTGTCGTATTGGTAAGGGGTATTCTATCCATAGATTTTCACTTGTGTAATATTCATTATTGGCTTTTAGGTGCTACTACCAACTAACAAAGTTAGTGTTCAAAGGAATTTTTTAGGTGAATATTGTTCATTTAAATTACCATTATGATTAATTTACCTATTGTTTTTTTTCCCATCATATTGACCTAATAATCCTTAGTCATTCATGTGGTAATGAAAAGTTGTTGAGTCCCAAAAAATGATCTATTTTCCACTTAGTAAGGTGGGATGTAAAATGAAATCTTGTACGTGGAAATGGTTTCATGACAATTTAATATTTCAAAAAATTACTTAAGCTATCATGATGAAAAGGAATGTGTTCCATTTTGTAAGATTGTTATGTAATGATTTTTCATATATTAGTGGGATCATGCTCAACACCAATCCCTAAATATAATTCCCATGTTTAGGCATATGCTAGGGTTTGGAAAAGACAAAAAACAAAGTTTTGTACATGTCTTTTGGGGTAATAAAAATGTTAAATCCTTTAAAAACTTTGTTGTTGCTCAAGTTATATAAACCAAATTGATCTAATACACAAGTAGCTACTCTCTATAAAATTGGTTTATAATCATACTCATTTTTGTTTCTAAAGATCCAACCTTTTGTGCATTGGAATTTCAAAAAAACTTTTAGGTTTTTTTCAAGCAAGTTGAATTCATAGCAACTACAATTGTGAAAATGACTTAATAAAACATGTTAATGGCAACATGGTGTGCATATTCAAATTCATTCACACATATTTTCAATAATTGGTCCATTGCAATTTCAATGGCAAAGAAATTAACAAGATGTATTGCCATTCAAAACTAGAAAAACAAAGTATGATAACATGACCCAATTGTGGTGTGTTGTGTTGTTTATAATGTTGTTTAATTTTGACCCTTGAAACATGCGTTTGAAACAGGCATGGTCCTCCTACATTATTGTTTGTACTCCTAAATTAAATATTAGGTCCTCAATCACATTGGTATTTATAGTTTAAAGGGTGGTATATGTTTTTGGTCCATTTGTCAATTATCTACCTCATCATAATCATAAAGTCCATTTCAAGGTTGATAATTAAAGCTACACAAAAAAAATTGTATAACTACTAAGATGATATTATTGGTATGTAATAATTAAAACCCAATATGTGTATGTAGCCAATTTTTTTTTAATAAGTCAAACAAAACATCTTACTTCCTAAATTCTAATGGTGGGCATACAAACGATCTTAGAAGCAAAAATCACACAAACCAACTTTGAAATAGTAGTTTTTAAAGATGAATGTTCAAGGACAATATGTGATTATTTGAATTCCTTTCATCTTTGCAAAATCATGAATGAAAGGAAGCAATAAATGAGTTGTTAAGTTGTTAAAATTTTTGATTATCTTCCCATGTATGAGATTACTAAAAGCTTGACATGAGGAAAATTTAAAAAAAGCTTCAAAGATTGGTGTTCAATATCCTTCACTTTTGGGAAATTGAGAAGACCACCTTGGATAACTAATGAAATAGGGTGCAAATTTTTTTCATACTAGTATAGCTTTTCTTACAATTATTGGCTCTTATTTACAATGTTAGGAGCTATATGTAGTGTTCAACACTACCAATTTGGAAGGAATGATTCTTTAATGTCATTGTGTGAAAATAAATATTTTTAGGAACTTATAAAATCCTTAGTCACTTAATGAACATTGCTAGCTAACATAAAAAGAAGAGGTGTATAAAAAAAAATCAGGAAATTGAATTCTTAAACCTTTTGTTATATTTAACTTCGCTAATGAATTTTACATCATCTAATATAATGTCAGGGCGATAGAAATTAAACTAACTTTCCACCAATCCTATAATCTTAGTGCATGACGTTGACAAATATCCATCTTGAATATAATACTTTTTTAAAACATGATGTGCATTTATCCTTGTGCCAACACTAGGTAATTTGGTTCTGTGTTTTGCAATCTTATATATTAAAGTTACAGGTTTGTCTGTCTGTCTGTATGTCTGTCTGTTCGGGTAGTTTTCGGGCACTGCTCGGACCTTTGTTTGTTTGTTTGTTTGTTTTTTTCTTTTCTTTTCTGTGTCAGTTAAACTGCCCGGGCAGTTTCCGGGCACTGCCCGGACCTTTGTTTGTTTGTTTGTTTGTTTTTTTTTTTTTTTGTTTTTTTTTTTTTTTTTTTTTTTTTTTTTTTTTTTTTTTTTTTTTTTTTTTTTTTTTTTTTTTTTTTTTTTTTTTTTTTTTTT
>Ga0116231_10001937_pt1 | contig 43170 bp, 34 predicted proteins | sample S1TSphgellanicum_2_FD_89695 | JGI IMG/M metagenome (GOLD analysis project Ga0116231, IMG submission 89695) | Host-associated microbial communities from peat moss isolated from Minnesota, USA - S1T2_Fd - Sphagnum magellanicum MG | ecosystem: Host-associated > Plants > Peat moss > Unclassified... | reverse complement strand
TTAGCCCCACTCTTTGTGGCAGGTTGGGTTTGGGATATGTGCTCAATCCTCTACTAGCGTTGATGAAAGAAGAGGGTAGTGTTCTCATGCTTGGAGTTGCAGGTTTGCTCAGTTTCAGCAACAGGTACAATTTTCCTCTTTTTCTGTTTTCATAGCAATGTATTGTTGGTCAATTTCCTTCTGCTCAAAGTTCAGAGGCCCACACTCTGGCTGGGTTATGAAATTCTAGCTTCTAAGCTTGTATTGGGTGTTTCTTAGGCATGATGAGCATAGAGTACTCAGTGCACCCTGAACAGAAGTTTCACCTTTTTTCACTTTTCTGCAGCTTGGACAAACTCGGCATGCATATTGCACCCTCAATTGTTGTCTTTGCAGCTTTCCAACGCATTTTGATGGCAATTCCTGTAGTCATATATCTGGCTTTCACCAGGTACGCACCTTCAAACAGATGTCATCTCGGAGTATTATTGTATTGTGTGTGTTTTGAGTATACATCAAAGTACACTTTCTGCTGGTGAATCAATTTTTTCTATGAAGTACTTATGCTCTGAGTACTACACTTGATCTGGAGTTTTATCAAACTGAATTGGCTTGTTGAAATCGTAATTTCTGTAGTTATTGTTGTGTATTCTTTATAATGTGTACCCAGGTATGATGTAAAGGTTTGATTTCAGTTGTTTCAATTTGTGAATTCTGAACAAGGATTGTGTGGTACTGTGGGTGTGGGATTACAGTCCATCATCATTTGCACATTTGTATAGCCACTTCCCAACTATGGTGACCATCTCCATATGTGAGTGCGTGGCTATCATCTGCTACTTGAAAAGCTTGGAAACTTTGCTGGTTTCGTACGCCATTGCTGTGAGTGTTTGGCTTGGTTCCTTTCATCACTTCTGCAAAACTAATAATCAATCATCTTTTGTAGCAGTTTGGGTTTCCAGTGGTTTCACAACAGTTTGCAAATAAAGACCCAAAACAAGGAAATGTGCACTGTGTTACGTTTAGTCCAGGATCAAACATGAACTCTGTTGGCACATGATTTTTGCCACTTGTTTTGCATTTTGTATTAGTGCTCAAAACATGATAAAGACCCAACTTATGAACCCCCCAGAAGCAGCAGGTTTAACCAGGAGCCTCTAGTTTACTTTGGTTTCTCTCACATACCAAATTGAAAACTTAATTATCTTCTTTGCAACAACTGGAACTACTACTACTTGGATTGCAACCAATTCATCTAGGGACAGGTCTGCAATATACTAACTCAGGGCAATGGCCAAAGTAAAAATACTGACTTATATTGACTCAGAACAGAGGCTGAAGTAGAACCAACCTAGTGCACAAGACTACCAATTCCTTCTGGTATCTATTTGTCTTTGAGAATAATTTCTTACTGTAAGCTTGTCAAAACTGTTGATGGGTATGGTGGTCAGGCAAAGCGCAGCAATGTATTGTTATCGGTGCTCATTGGTCATGTGATATTCAAGGCAAGTTTCCCCCCTCTCCAATGTGTCCTTTCTCTTTGCTTAGGAAACCTTCAAGTGGCTCTGCAGATTTTCTAGAATTTCACTTCTCAAACATGCTCTGATGATAATCTCACAGACTTTGACAGGACAGCAGTGCCTGGTGTAGGTATCTTAAATTGACAAATTTCAAATTACAATGGTCTTACAGATATGCAGTTGGAACTCTTCCCTGAAATTTTGGGGAAAACTGTTGTGTGCTTGTTTATTGTGTGCTGATTCAGGAGCGAATCTGCAAGAGGTTGCCATACGTGTTCTTGATGGTGGGAGGGATGGTGCTTATTATTTTTGCATAGCTTTTAAGCTTCATGATTAATGTATTATTCTTGAAATAATTAATTCTGATCGATAGAAACAGATCTGCATCATCCTCAAGTGCCGTTTGCAAGTGCGGTTCCAAGGAGAAGAATTACATCAAGCACAGGTGTACCTCAAAAGAAAATAGCACTCTTTGCACCATTCAATCCATGGCCAATACTTCAACAGATGAGACTTCCATACCAGCTACGATTGCTGGTTGCTTGAAAGAGTGGTCTGTAAGCAGCAGGCCCTTGGCATGGTGGCGCACAAATCACAACTGTTCCACCTTCATTCTCCTCTTCCTCTCAAAACCATGGGTGCTCTTGGTCTTTCATGATGAAAGCAAGGAATTGAAAGCACCTTCCAAAGTTCACGCTGGATTTTCCAGGTGAAGAAAAAAGGCTGAATGACCCTAGGCAAAAAAAGAAAAAAAGGTTCTTTCTTGCTCCAGTAAGGTTCACAAACTAGAAATGGTTAGAATGGGAAAAATTGAACAATCCCAAGACACAACACCACCAACAACAACGGCAACTTATCTGCCAAAGTGCAATACACAACTTCTTCACCTCTTTCCACTGACCCAATTGAAATAACTGATTGAAATTTCTTATATGAGAGAATTAAATAACAAACACACAATTGTGAAGCCATCATCGACAAGGAAAAATACAAATCACAAAAAACAAGCACATCAGTTTTGGTGTAAGCGATGATAATGATGATGATAATGATGATGGTGATATCTTAAAAGACTAAAGAAGACAATGAAATTTTCCATGAGCATTTCTATTAGAGATGGAGTGGGTGCAACGAACTACTGCCACCACCATGCTTACCGAGTTGTGTCTTACATGCTTACTGAGACAAAACAAATGTTGGAATCAGAAAGCCAAAAAAAAAACCTAAAAAATTACAAATGAAAGAATGTCTCTTCCCCCATGGGAGAGGGGGGTTCAATTTCACAAGATTGCAAACTGAGGCTTTGGGTGAACCACCACCCACCCACCCACATTGGTACCATGGTAAAAATCTCCCAAAATTCATTTAAATTATTCCAAGAAATGTGATTGGAACTTGCACCCTAGTTTGATCCACTAAGTAGATTTTGATACTAGCAGAGGCTCTCATACCAGAGGTGGGTAAACGCAATCTAAGAAGTTAAGAAACAATGAAGATGACCCAAATGGGGACTTCCGAGTGGATATCACTAAGCTATGAAGATTGGCTAGTTTTCCAGTGTCAAGGGGAATGACTGCAAGTGCAATGAAAGGCAAAGTTCTGAGGCATCCTGACATGGAGGAATTGAGCTGAAAGAGGAAGCAAACAAGAGGGATTAAGGAAAGGTAAGACTCAAATGGAAGTGTGCTGAGATATTGAAGACTGATACTTGAAGTCTTGGAAACATATACTTTCCTATTGAGCACCAACTACTAGTGGGGGGCAACCCAAGCTGGTGTGCTTCTTTCCTTGGAGATTCAGCTGCATTTAATTTGTTGCACTTGTTTACTGTAAAGTAATGCTTAGTGTTTTTTTTTTTTTTTTGTGGGCAAAATTTCATCATTTTTCAACAAAGAAATTGGGAAAATTTTGGAACAAATAAAATTAGTGTAAATTCGAATAATTTTGCTAAGTTTTGTTGAACTACACCAAGATTTTGATATCAAAAAAAAAAAAACCATAGGAGACCTCCTTGGGCAGGGGCATTTCACAAAACAAAACAAAACACCCATGCCTCCAGCAGGCTTATTACATGGCAACAGTTAGAGGCTTGTTGATGGATTCATAGACAATGCTGAAATCATGTGTCCATATCCTCAAAATTTTACCATTCAAAATAAATTTAAAAAAAAAGAATCTATGATAACACATTGCTATTTTTATTTTTATTATTCTGTCACAGTGCCTAAATTTACCATTTAAAAAAAAAACACTGATCTTCATACACCTACTGAAGATCTGAACTTACAAAATCATATCTTCTTTGCTACAATTGAACAACACAAAGGTGGTGAAGTTTGTGTAGAAGATACGGCACCTAGGCACCTAGGCTAGTAGTGATGTTTTACACAAAACTATATAATTCTCAAAAGGTCTTGCCAGAAAAAAAGAGAAAATTCTATTGATATTTTTTCAAAATTTGTTAAAAAATCAAATTCTCAACTTGTGAAAAAATTGTTTATTTGTCCCCCTCACAAGCATTGGGGTAGGGTTGATCGTGTATCCTTTGTAAACCCATGAAATGGCCCATAATTTTCAACCTTACTTTAAAAGGGATATTTTCATCATTTTTACGAAGTTGGGTGCACTTCTAAGCTGGTTTATTATGCATTCAGGTTTAGGGTTTCAACCTTAGGATTTACGATTTCCTATTTGGGTTGAATTGGAATGGCCTCAGATTTTCACACTTGCTTGAGAGGACCTTATGTTAAAAACACACAACTCAAGGTGAACTTAGCATACTACACACAATTCAATTCAAGGTGAACTTCGCTTACTTATTCCTCAATTATCAAAATTCTGAGAAATTAATATTGAAGCTGATGAACCTTGGTATGGTCATTGGTATGGTAATCAGACTTACAAAATGCTGACAAGCTGTTGAAACCAATGTGCAGGGAGGAGGAGGCAAGAACAACAACAACAACAAGAAGGAGAAGAACAACAAGAAGCAAGTGCTGCTTTTCCAGAGCAAGTCTAGAGCTCTGGCATTTGAAGAAAAAGAAGAGAGATCAAGGAGATACAACTCTTTGGTGTTGGGTTGCAGTAGTCTTGTGTGTTTTTTTTCTGGAAGGTCATGAAGGGTCATGTGTCCCTTCAATAATACTACTGCCACTGTAGTAAATTTCCCACTTTTGCAGCCAATGCAGCAGGACAACCAAGAGGTAGCAGCAATGGGGAAGCTTGCAAAGGGGTGGCACCTGTTGGGGTTGCCCACCTTTCTGTGAAACATGATAGACTTGGTGTAGACTCTCTGCACACAAACACAATGGGGAATTTACAGCAGTCTGCTTGCTTGCCAAACTTGTGAAAATTTGAACTTTCTTTCTCCCCTTGGAAGGACAGAAGAATTCCAGCAATCCATCAATTGAAGCTTTTGGGTAGTTAAAAAAATCCTAGTGGCTTGAAGCAATCAAAATAAGGAGCTGCTGGTTTCGACATCGGTGCAAGCTGCAACAATGGAAGCAGACCAGAAGAAGAACAACAACAACAACCACCAGGTAAATTTAGTGTCTCAAGAAATTTTACTAGAAACAGATCAGAAGGAGACAGCAGCAGGAGGCACATTGAGTAGCAGCAGGGAGCAGAAGTCTGAGACACAGCAGCATAATCTGCTTACAGCTCTAGAGAGCAAAATAGAGCAGCTTCACAGTGTGATGCAGAATGAGGAGCTTGAAGGTACCATCAATCAAGTGGTAGATAAGCTTAGACAGGATAGTGAGGCAGAATCTGAAGCTGAGAAAAGCCATACAGATCTGCACAGAGCAGTGGATGAGCTCAAGGCGAAATTGGTTGAGAAAAGTAAGCAGGTGAAGTCTTACGAGCTTGCACTCAAGGCAACCACACAGCAGCTAGAAGAGCTAGCATTGATATCAGAGACCAGGTTGAAGAATGCTGCAGAACATCAAGCCGGTTCAAGATCTTCTGCATCAGCTGCTCCACCAGCAGCAGGAGAAGCAGACGAGGAGACCACCGCCACCAGCAACAAGTGCCAAGGCTGTCAATTGCGGAAGGCGGAATTGTTGGAGCTTGAAGATGCTCGACGGCAGCTTGAAATCAAAAATGAGATTCTGGTACAAGGTCTGAATGCTAGGGATAAACTCATAGCAGATCTGGAGGGAGCCATCAAGCAGTTTGAGAATCAGCTGCTGCTCTCGCCACAACAGCAGCAGCAGGAGGCTTTAGGCGGCGACTTGAATACACTTCTTCCGGAGGAGGAGGAGGAGGAGGAGGTGAAGTGCAAAACCTGTGGTCTAAGTCAGTTGGAGCTCAACGTGCTGAGTGATGCTCTACGGCAACTTACAGAGACCAACGATGTTTTGCTGCAACGTCTGAATGGCCGGAATCAGCGAATCTCAGAGCTGGAGGGTACAGTGAAGCAGTTCGAGTGTGAGCTACAGGAGGCTCAGGCTTGTGTCCAAGAGACTTCTCTGCTGATTGCTGCCAGAGACAAGCGTATTCAGAGGCTTGAGATGGAACTTCTTTGCTCAGCGGCAGCAGCAGCCTCAGTTACACCTCATGATGTGCAGCAGCCACCCTGCACAGGAGCTGCAGCTTCGCAAGAACAGTCTAAAGGAGGAGCTGTAAGCCAAGGAGCAAACACTAAACAGAAAGCTGGATCAAATCCTCCTCCATTATCATGTGCAGCAGGACAAGGACAACAAGATCAACAGAAAACACCCAACAACAGTAGTAGTGTGTGCCCTGGAGGTCCTGTGATGCGGAAAGCTATGCAATCCTCCTCCTCCCCACCCATGATGAGTGATACTATGCGACATGCATATGAGCATGCAAAAGAGGCCTTGCAGCACAGTGTTGACACATCCCTAGAAGGTGGAGGAGGAGGAGGATCATCACACTGCCCCATACAGGGAGCTTTTGCACATATGGGTGTGTGTACAACAAGATCAGCACAACAGCAGGAGGATTCGACTGCTCTAAAGTCTTCTTCTCCTTCTTCTTCTCACGTAGTTCAAGGAGCTTCTCGAAATCAGGAATTATGTTGTCAGCCAATCATACCAAGCCATACAGAGTTCTACACCCATGCAGACCCTGCCACAACCTACAGGCTGAATCGTAATGCAGATCATCATTCCTCCTCCATGATCAATGACTGCCTGCAGGATGTATCAATTCCTTACTCCACAGTTGTGGAGTTGAGTAGACAACAACAACAAACAACTGTAGCCAGCATCAGCTGGATCTCAGACTTCCCACAACCATTTCATAGCTCATCTATGCATGCTACTGTAGCTTCAAGGAGCACATCCCCTGGGGGTGATTCAAGCCCATCACAAGAGCTCCCACCTCTGGCTGATGTAGCCGGGAGTATATATCATCATTATCCTCACCACACACCAAGCAAGCTGCAGTACTGACTACTGAGACCCTTGCAATATGTGTTCTTCTTGGGTGGGTTTGTCATTCTTCCTCTTGTGTACAGAATGTCTCTGTTGTCAACAGAGTTGATCCCACACAACTTCAATTGTGCATCTCATGTCCTGCTGATTCTTCTCAAATCTGTGAGCACCGTTTAGCAGGCTGTGATGATGATAGTTTGTTTGTTTGTTTTGTGTATGTCCGCTCATTCCTCCCAAATCTGCGAGCACTGCTTGGCAAGTTGTGATGATTGTTTCTGTTTGTTTTTTTGTGTATGTCTGCTCATTCTTTTGTCAAGCTTTCTCAAACTTGCTTTCCATAGGTCTGTATGACATGTGTGTGGTTTCATCCGTGGCTAGACACACCACCAGACTCTTACTGTCTGTGTTTCTGTCCATTTGTGTCCCACATTGCTGCACTATTGCCAAAGATGGGATTCTACAGCTATGGCCCCATTGGTGCACTACCTTTTGCCAAAGATGGGATTTTCCAGTTGTGTCCCCATTGGTGCAGTATTGCCAAAGTTGGGATTCTCTGGTTGTGGACCCACAATTGCTGCACTACTGCCAAAGATGGGATTCTCTGGTTGTGGACCCACAATTGCTGCACTACTGCCAAAGATGGGATTCGGTGGTTGCGTGACCCACATTGCAGAATTATTGCCAAAAATGGGACTCTCTGGGTTGTCTCCATGGCTGCACTTAGATTGGCAAAGATGGGATTCTCTGGTTGTGTTCCACATTGCAGCACTACTGCCAAAGATGGGATTCTTCAGTTTTGTCCACATTGAGGCACTATTGCCAAAGATGATGGGATACTCTGATTATGTTCACATTGTGGCATGATTGCCAAAGATGGGATTTTCTCTGGTTGTGTCCACAACTGCAGCATAGTTGCCAAAGGTGGGCCAATTCTCTGGTTATGTCCACACTGCCAGCACTATTGCCACAGGAAGGGATTCTCTGATTCTGACCACATTGCAGCACTATTGGCAATGGAAGGCATTCTGACTCCTACAATTTCATCTCCTCTAGAAAACAGAAACAAACTGTGCCTAATCTTCAACATTACAATTCAAGATTGAAGATTTCTTTGACTGTTCCCATCAGTCTGAATGTGGCAGATGGATAAGAGTAGTGCAATAGCTAGGACAACCACTGTAGCAATATTTATCACACCCAACATGGTGTGTCAATTGTTTCCTAATCCTCACCCATAAACATGAAGAATGAGACACCAGAAGAAGGGAGACTTCACTAGGGAATACAACCATTCCATGGGAATGACTATCCTTCTTTCCTGAATGAAGGCCATGCAGGATGATCTCCATCATAAAAGGATTTGAACCCAAGACTTCCTACTTGTTATGAAAAAGATCAACCACATTGTCACACCATTTTCTTTAACAGAAATTATATCCTAGACATACTTAACACCATTATCATAATTGTTGGACAAGAAGAAGGGTACATTGAGATTCCCAGTTGGGAATCCATATAGGCATGCATGCTTTTGGCATCAAATAATATTTTTGACCAAACACTAAACATGTGCAACAAGGGAGTGTGTCACATTGTGGCCTTGCCATTTACATTAAAAAGTATCTTAAGGTAAGAGAAAGAATTATGGAAACTCAAATATTTCACCATGCAAAAATATATCTTCAAAAAATCCTTTATACGAAGCCAAAATCCTTCAAGATATTATAACTCCATAACTATCGTAGAACCTTTCCAGGTTTGGCACCTCACTGCCGAATAATTAATTTAATTTTTAATTTGGCGGTTAAAATTTGAATTCTGAAAATTTTAGCACATTATATTAAATTTATTATAACAAAATGCTTATAGAAGAGAAGTTTAGTGCTTTTGTGGTTAGGTTGGTCAGTAAGTTATTGCTGAAAGCCAGTCGGAGAGGTTCAAGAATCAAATTTACTCAGCTGCATGAATTTTTTAAATTTTTGTCATAACTAACTATTAATATCCAAAAAATTCGGCAAATTTGAAAATAATTTAATTTATGCCAAACCTGGAAAGGTACTACAGTAATCTCAAGTTTCAACACAAGCCAAAATATCATCTTTCAAAAATCCTCATATAAAAATGGACCTATTACCTAGGGGCCAAAATAAATAGATGTTAAATCACAAGAGGAAAAGATCTTGTGGAAGAAACTTGACAATGCAATTAGGTTGTCAATTAACACATGTAGACAAGACGCACTCAAAGATGTTGATAAATTGTCCAACCTCTCAACACATATGGTCAAAATTAATGGATTTTCATGAATAAAATTTCAAAGAAATCATCTAGATCTATTATAGGGGTGAAAGCATGGTAAAGTATACCACTTGGTGATCCATAGTAACAAGTAAAAATAAATTTGAAATCTTTTGCATTTTAAGTATTTTTGTCATACCACAAATTTTGAGGTGTACTTATCATATTATATAAATCATATATATGATCATTCTTAATGTATATTATTACTTTCGTTAATTAATTAATTATTGATTGATGAAAGTTTATTACTTTGGTTAATATTGTACATTTTCCAAATCAAACAATTCAAATGATGTGTTACTAATGTTTGAGCCATTATGCACCTTGATACTCAATTTTTGGAATTTGAATTTTTGGATTATGACAATGTGAAACCCTCAAAAATAAGTTTTCCATTAATTCAAATTTGGGATCCAAAACTTTTTTTTTAATATGATAATAAAGTGCATTGCATGTGTTTACTTCATTAAATCATGCCCCAAACCCTTTCATGCAACATACGAGTGAAATTTTCAAATTAAATTTTTTTGACCTACTTTCAATATACTTTCTCACAACAAGACAAATTGGCAAATTTTGCAAAATACATTGGAAGTAGATTTTTAAATATGTTGATACAACTTTTGAAACTTTCAAAAACTTTAACATATCACATTTGATGCCCTCATGTAGATCAAAAGGACAATCTCGCAAGGCATCACCTACTTTCTAATCTACTTGTCATAAATTTGTGTTTTTTTACTTAAGAGGATTAATTTTTGGTATACTTTAACATGCTATCACCCATAAGGTGAATTTTATAGTTACAAGATGCAAGAAGAAACATTGTAATTGGACACATATTAAAGGTAGAGAATATGGTTTGGAGATTGAATGACCTTGGTGAGTGCATTCTAGACTCTATACAAATCACCAAGCTTTGACATAGTCATGTGTTTAGTTACAATGTCATGACATGTGCATGGGATAATCTCCCACCAAATGAACAAACCATCAATGTCTTGGCTATGAAATTGATGAAGCATGAGAGCTTGGTCAAGATGCAAAATGAAAATCACATGGCATATGTAAATAAAACTTTCTTTTCTCAATCATCTAGAAAAATGAAGATGTCAAAAGGAAAGAGAAGAAAAAAGGAGACTCTGATTACATAAAAAAACTAAACAAATAAACAAAGATGGCAATGTATTCATCTCAACAAATATTGATGGGGTCATCAACAATGTTGTTATTGCAAAGGTTCTTTACATAACCAACCTTAAACAAAATCTATTTTTAGTTTGTCAAATTGCTAACAACGAGGTGATGATGTGTTTGATGAAAACACATTCATGATTATTAAGAAGAACAATAATGGAATAATCATACTCAAAGGATATTTGGATGGAAACATGTACATGTTGGATGTTATAGTTGTGCCATTAAGGAAATAAATCAATTCTCTAAATGGTCATAAATGCAATGTCCACAATTTCTAATGACAAATAGTTGTGGCATGAACAATATGTTCATTAAGTTATGCCACAATCAAGCAAACTAATAAGGACCTTGTGGACTTTGGTTTGAATATCAAAGGCATTGCTAATCCAATTCGGTGTTTGAAAGGCTATGCATTTGGAAAGGAACACAAAAATTCTTACCCTTCTAATGTTGACAAGATGAAAGTTGTGGTTCTAGAGGAGCTAATACATTCAAACCTATGTAGGTTAATGAAACTACCTTGTACTTCTTGTTATTCAAAAATGATTGTAGTGCATTTTGTTTCATTTACTTCATAAAACTTGTCAAAAACATTTGAATGTTTCCAAGCCATTTTACAAAAGATTCAAAGAGAAGGAAAACACATTATGAAGAGCTTATATATTTGACAAAGACAAGGAATATGTTGATGGAACATTCAATAAATTTCTTGAGGAAAATAAGATTAAAGATGAGTATAGTGTGCATTATGCTCATGAACAAAATGAATTCATTGAGTGTGATAATCAAATTGTGATGGAGGTGACAAAAAACATCTTGCATGTTAAGGGGTTGCTAAAATGTCTATGGGTAGAAGTCACAAATACCATTGTGCATGTGCTAAACAAGACCATGACAAAGGTTCTAGATGGTTTGACACCATTTGAAAAATGGGCATGGAGTACACCAAACATTTCATATTTTTGAATGTTTGGGTGTTCGACATACAAGAATATTCCAAAAGAATTGAAAAAAAGTTTGATACAAAGAGGAAGAAGATGATATTTGTTGGATATTCATCAAATAACAAAAGATACCATCTATAGGACCCGCATACACACAAAGTCACAATTGCATTTGATATGGACTTTGATGAAGGAGCCCATAATGTAGTTATTATTTTTGATAAATTAATACATGTTGTAATTTATCAATATTTGCAACTAACTACGGACATTTTTATGTCCTACAACTATGCAAAAAACAATGTGAGTGCAACATCAACAAGATGATCATACTCAAAAAGGTGCATTAGGAAAGTCGAGTAGAACTCTAAACAATATGGGTCAACACAATTCAACAACAATCCATTATAATGATGGAGCATTAGAGTTTATTGGATGTTGCAACCCTACTTTGAAAGAGTGTGAGGATGAAACTCACCCTCCCGAAATGAAGACTTGGGAGTCCTCCGGGACTCCCGAAACTTCAGAGTTTGATTGCAAGGGTCAAAACACCTCGCATTGGGGTGTTCTTTATATCATTGGAAGCTATTAAAACATAAATGTTGAAAATGAGTTTGCATGGCCATTTGGACATCTCCAGCACAAGTTATGGCAAAAAGAAGGGCCGAGAGTCAAACTAGCAATTTGACTCCTGACCACTAAAAGTCAAGAATCAACCCGACCCCGGTGTGTGCAAGTGGAGTGCAACACACTATTGGAAAACTTTTGAGGAAAGCTACAAGTTTGCTTTAGACCTCATCCCGATCCGAGGTCTGAGCAAAAAGTTATACCTTTGCAAAGTCCCGGGAGTCTAAATTGGGATAGTTTTGAGACTCCTCCTTGGGAGTCCTGGGACAAAAAGCCATTCAAATGTAGGTGCCGCAGAGAGGCACAGAGAAAACTATATGGGGGAAGGTGGTGGCTTCCCCTGAGTCCAGGCCATGGTGAGTCTTCTGAGTCTAGGGTTGCTCGTGGCTTGTCCTAGCACTAAAGGTGCTCCAGAAAGGGATATAACCAACTTGTTGGTTGGTTTGATGCAGGTTTGAGTAAATAACTAAAGCTTGTCACTCTTCTTAGTCCCATCCTGGAGCTTCAGCACGCCCCTCTACCCCTTTTAATGTTAAAAGCTGGGAGCATGCCTCGAGTTCCTCACAATTCCATTGTTTGAATAACCTAGACCCACTTTGGGTCTAACTAGGAACTTGGGAGCGCGTCATTGGAGCTGTAGGTTTGGATCCAAAAATAAAACGTACTATAGATGTGAATATCCAAATTATGTAAATGATGTTTTTGAACAAATGCCAAAACTTGCAATTTAACCAAGATTTACATGAGATTGTTGACCACCAATGTAGTATGCAAATCTTTCATTTCAACTATCAACATGCCACATATTCAATCTCAAGCATGTGCTATCAATTCTTTGCCATTGAAGTCATCTTCATTCCATGAAACCATGCATTCATCTAAAGCACAATATTGGCATAAGGCTATGGACAAGGAATATGATTCCCTTAGGAAGAACTCTAAATGGAATCTTGTTTCCTTACTTACAATGCTTAAGATGGTCAAGTCCAAATGGGTTTATAAAATCAAGACTCATTTTGATGGTACCATAGACCATGATAAGGCATGATTTGTAGCTAAAGGCTACATTCAACAATATGGCATTGACTATGATCAAACCTATTTTCTAGTGATCAAACATGATTCCATTTGAGCAATTTTTTCTTTGGATGCTACTCATGACATGAATATCATGCAATATGATGTGAAGACAACATATGGTGATTTGCAAGAGGAGATTTACATGTAATAGTTAGAGGGTTATGTTACACCAAAGATAAAGAAATTAGTTTGTCATCTTTGTAAGAGCATTTACAAACTTTGTCAAATTGTCATCAATGGAATCTCAAGTTTCATTTTTTTAAAACCAAGTACAACCTTGTTATAAGTGATGCAAATCCTTGTGTGTATCATAGCAATGAATGCATTGAATTATCATTAGGATTTTTGTCAATGATGGAATTAAATGTTCCATTGATGAATCCAAGTTCATGGACATGTTGTGTTGTCTATGTCAACATTTTGAGGTTAATCAATGATTTGGCAATGACTATGTGGGCTTTCAAGTTCAATTTTGGAAATAGGCAAGAACAAATTTTCTTCACCAAAATCATTACATTAAAGTAATTTTCAATTGTTTTGGGATGGCAAATAGGTCCAAATATGCTAAGAAGAGCCACATAATCCAAGGTTAGAGTCCCTTTTTTTTGCAAAGCACTCATGTAGCTTCCACAAACCAAAAACATTTTTTCAAAATTAAATGAAAACATATTACATAATGTATTTATCATCCATTTGATGAAAAATTTGTTAATTGTAAAGTGTTGTTCGATGTTAATCTTTTGTACAACACTAATTTGGCATATTGTGTTTTAATATTTAACAAAATTATGTTGGAACAACAAATGACATGTATTCATTAATACTTTACGTATTTATGATACCAAATTTTGTATTAAAGGTCATAATTTGGCAATTATCTATGTAGTTTTCAAAATAGGGTATTAATCAACCATACAAAGAAGCATAATAATATATCCAATTTTCATGAAACTGCAACCTTGCACTTTTTTACATAGTAAAAAATAATAATTCTTTAAGGAATTTCTTTTAATTATGTATTTTTAGGGGTCAAAAACATGTTCAAAATACATCAATGTATTTTCAAATTAGAATATAATTTTAATTTTTTTCAAGTCTAGGGCTTCACAATCATCAATATATGGATTTCCATGTATTTTGATAATGAATGGTTTTGTTTCACATACAATTAAGGACGTTTGAAACAGAAAGGACCCAATCAACAATTGTTTACCCAAGTCTTTATATAAGTAACTGAGTAAGTGAAACATTTGAGAATTTCACAAAAAAACATTGAGAATTAAATTCATTAATATAAAAACATAGTCCATCAAACCAAACTTCATGTGAATCCTTAAAACTCATGTAGTTCATTTTCAAAGTCATGGGGATGCAAGATTTTAATGAAGTCAACATAGTCCTTGGCTCCTCTCATCGTATTTGGAACCCCATTGGTATCATGTGTCAACACCAACTGACCCTCATGCTAAATTCATAGTTGCCTTAAATGAGGATGAAATTATAAACGTGTCCTATAAGGAGGTTATCAGGTCATTAATGCATGGCATGATCTTAACCCACTTGGACGTTACTTATGTGGTCAATTGTGTGGCCTAATTTGCTAATCAACCCACTATACAAAACATTAAATGGTTGTTAAGCAAATCTTTCGTTACTTACATGGCACATATGACTATGGCCTCCTCCACTTTGATAGCATGATGGACAACATTTTAAAAGGTTATTGTGATTTCAATTTTGTAAGGGATCAAAATGATTGTAAATCTTGTATAAGTTATGTTTTTACAATTGCAAATGCAACCATTTCATGAACCAACAAACACCAAGGTTACACTTCTCTATCAAACACATAGGATATGTACAGGTGTTGAGCCTTAAAGCATAGAGAGAAAACTACTAGATGGGTGGTTGGGTGCACCTAAAGTACATTTTGGGCCTTAATTACACCTTAAAAACATTGTCATAGGAAAGTCCTCACAAAATCGTCTCGCTGAGTCCTCACAAAACTATAGTTTAAAATTTCATCATCTCATATCTGAAATAAATCACCATTTTCCACACCTCAACATGTATATTTTTGAAAATTTTGTTTAAAGATTTTATGGATGATTTAATCACAAAACTGAGGCTGGGCTACAGTATCTCTTTATAACTACCTCAACTCATCCTTGAAGCACCCCACTGGTCAAATGGATACATATGCACATATGTTTGTTTATAAGTACTGAGAACTTCCCCATACGTAATCTTTAGTCAACTTGAATAGAATTGAGAAATTGCCAATAATAAGCTTACAGACATTCAACATATCAGAAGAGACGAAAAGGGGAAATCTAACTCTAAAGAATGGAGAAAACAAAAGATAGAAGAAAACTAGAACAGTCTGAACCACAGCAACTACCACAACATGTTAAGAGTCCTTCAAATGCAGCATATATAGCAACCAGCTGCCAAAACTTTGCCACTGACTTCATCAGCTCCCAGATATGGGTGGAGGCCAATGCCATACATCCGTCATATACTGAGTTTCAGTGACAATACCAGCAATAACAGGAAGACTCAGCCATGACACCCACTCACTCAACAAAACCTAAAAGAGAAAGACAACACCAAAACCAAAATGAAAGACAAAAACAAAAACAGGAGAGAAAAAACCCAAAAAAAGAAAAAAAAAATTGAAAAGAGAGAAAGAAGTTGGAGAACTATAAGAGCATGGTATTCTGAGGAAAATATCTCCTTAGGTACTGGGAACTGCTCCATCCTTACAATTTAAGTTTATCTGAATAGAATTGAGAGACGATCCAATAACAAGCTTATAATGATTTCAGATCTAACAAATTTGAGCAAAATGTCAGCAAACAATGAAAAAGAGGAAACCTAAACCTGACTGAAGGAAACAAGAAAAAGCAGATCCAAAACTAGTAACTTAGGAGAAGTTTGAAAGTTTGAAAGACAGTCACAATGAGCAATGGTCATATGCATGTTCAGAGAAACATGTATGTATTGACCAAATTAGCATACCATCTGCAGTAAATTCATCAGCTCCTTGCAGAGGGTGGAGGTCAACATCAAACATTAATCAACATACTGAGTTTCTGTTATGAGACTGGCAGCAACAGAAAAACTCAGTCATGATGCTGGCTACATCAACAGAACCTAAACAAGGACAAGAAGATTAAGAAATGCAAGAAGAAAGAGAAACACAAAAACAAAGAGCAATAGAAAGAGAAAAAGAAAAAAGGACAGGAAAGGAATGGAAACCCAAACAAGAAAAGAGAAAAGAGAGAGATACAAGATTACAGAGAACATTAAGAGCATGATATTTTGAGGATAAATGCAGAAGATTCAAAACACATTCTTGTGAACAGCAGCTGCAGGAACCAGAGCAGGTCATTGCAACAGTGACATGAATATGTCCCCCAGACTGTTCATACTGACCATGTCCAACAACAGTTGACACATTGGTTAAGAAGACTCTTGACGCTAAAAAAGTCCCAACTATCCCAAAACCTACACTTAAGTTAGATGCTAAAAAGTACAAGTTTGCCAGTGAAGTTGTAACCAAAAAACTACTAAACACACTAACCCCACTCTGGCCCTGGCTGATAGCCAGAAGACAAGACAGCAACCCAACCAATGAGCAATTCAAGCTCCATGGGGTCTTCTCCTCCTTGCCTCATTGTTGCAATAGAAAAACAATGACATATTGACACCATTTTCCTTTCAACACATCAAGAGCAGAAGTAGTCTTCACACCATTCAGCACTCGCACCCTGATTGTTTCTGCAGCCTTCCTGCGTTGATGTCAATGGTATCTGGGAGATAACTACATCCACAAAAACCAAAAAAATACATAATCCTTATGTCAGAGTTCAGCATCCTGCTGCAAAGATGGAAATCTGAAGATCAATCAAAAAAAATTTCCTTCATTTACAGGCTTACTGTTTGATAACTTACATCTCCTCCTCACTTTCATTCTTCAAAGCATTCTTAGCTATGCACTGAAATGCAGCATCAACATTGTAATCTTCTTTTGCAGAGGTCTCAAAATATGGTATGTTCCCTTTTGAAGCACACCAAGCCTTGGCCTTCTTCTCAGACACCTGCCAACCATAATAAATTCATTGAGGTTGCACATTCACCACCACAAAAGCATCATATTGCAGTCATGTACCTAGAACAATACAATTTCAAGGTTGTTCCCTTTTCTGAACAGTTCACATCTAATGTAGACAAAAAATTCAACCTCAATTCAGCAGATACTGGGCTTACCACTCGGCTATTGCCACTGTCCACATCAACCTTGTTGCCAAGGACCACAAATGGGAAATTCTCCACATCAGATGGGCTTGCCTGTCCAAAGTTGACAGCCAAAATACTCAGTAACCAAGCAACCTTAGAAACAGACTCTGCACAAAAACAAGTTTTATGGAAAGTCTTGCCTGAATGAGAAACTCATCACGCCAATTGTCAAGGCTGTCAAATGACTTCATCACATTAACATCATAAACAAGGACACAACAATCTGCTCCTCTGTAGAATGCAACCCCAAGGCTCTGAAATCGCTCCTGGCCAGCTGTGTCCCATATCTGCTGGGCCAACATTTGCAACAGTCAGCTGTACATACACACTGCTGACATCTGCTGATGTAAGAATAACATTGTGTACTCCAAACCCAAAACACCTCTGCTAAGTCCTCATAATCTCTAAAAATAATTGAGGAGACTGAAGTCCCACCTGCATGGTTACGAGTCTATCCTCAACTTGCACTTCTTTAGTCAAAAAATCTGCACCAATCGTTGCCTTGTATTGGTTGCTGAACTTCTTGTTTACATATCTGGCGACACACTAAGGAAATCCTATAACATCCAGAAAAAAACTCAAAAGTACAAAGCATACAAGTAGAATGCAAAAGCTAATGCAATCACTGAGAATCTCATCCTCAATCAAAAGATGGCAGATACTGATTCATTAACGAGGTTTTGCCCACCCTGTCAACACAAAAGCCAAACAAACTATAGTTTCAGCCCCAGAATGAGTTCATACAACCCTTAACAATAAGTGCACAACAGACGGAACTTCAACTGGCCAGGGAAGACCTAAAACACTCACACAAACACACTCCGCCCACGCACGACTGAGAAAAAAAGAGATAAAAAGGATCGGAGATAGAAAACGCATCCACCGAACCGTAACTGTCGATCACTACCAAGATCCCTGCGTCAATTCTATTTTCCTTCTATGAGAGAGAGAGAGAGAGAGGGAGAGAGAGAAGTGCTTACCCGCTGTCTCCTAGTATGATAACCTTCAACAAAGTCCGTTTCCGAGCCGACATTGTGATATGCTGTTCGTAAACCTTTCAATCTACCGCGAGAAGCGCTCCAATTCCAGCCTCCTCTTCCAGGCCTCCTTGATTTGCACCTCCGCAAATGCCTCCGTCTTCGAGAGAGCCACGGAGATGAGCGAGAGAGAGCAAGGAAACGTGCAGACGGGCATTTGATGTAATTTAGGCAGGCCTTGATGCCCAAGCTGCCTTGGACTCTGCCTGTCAATTAATTAAAGCTCCGCGCTGCTGTGCACTACCAGTGACGATTAATTATTATTATTATTATTATTATTATTATTATTACGGTTTTCAATAATTCATCATTATTTCATTTCAATGCCAAATTTAAATTTAACTTAATATGCATTTCATAGATATGAAAAGACAACATGTTATTTTATTTTTTTCTTATCCATTTAACTGGATAGGGGAAGAGAGTGAGGTAATTATAAATTAGTTATTAAGAAAAGGTGGGAAATAATAATAATTAAGAAAGTTAATAAGAAAAGGAAGTAGTTATTAAAAAAGAAATTAAATAGTTAGGTTTGAAAATGAGAGAGTTATTTTTTAAATTGTCTTTTGGATTGGTCCATGGATGACCATAGAAAGGATTCCAAACAATCCCCCCCCATATACTTAGTTCTGAATACTCCACATTGAAAATTAAATTTGAAGATTCCACGTCAAAAAAAAAATCTGAATATTTTTATGTATTCTTTGTTTTTCTTCACAAAAAAATTTTTGGGTTTTTTTTTTGAAAATTTTAACATTTTTACAAATAATTTAATCAGTGTTGAAAATATCACCAAGCTACTACAATATTATTATTATTTTTAAAAATTAGTTAGAAAATCTATTCACTCGGTAGGTAGTTAGGACCTAGAGATTTGACAAGACATATATGGGTTTGGTATTGAATTGTCAAAATTTAATAACTTGTCTAGATGTTTGAAATTTTCATCCAAGAAAGTTTATCAATTCTTCAAACCTATTTTAATATATTTTATATTTTCACGTTTGTGTTTATTCTTGAATCCAAGATTTGTTGAAGATTTTCTTTCTTTCCACTTTTACTTGAATGTTACAAACTTGACATAATAGTTATGGCATGAATAGTTTTCATGCCCTCTACAAAGACTCACAAAAAGCACAAGAAGATTGGCACAATTTTGATTTATACGATCACAAAACAAACTTAAACTCTAAGACCTACATGGGCGATATACAAGTTGGTTGTCAAGATTGGTATTTGATAATCGACCTTTATGCATAACAAGTGGGTAACACCAATAAACATAACTAAATAAATTGATAACATTTGAGTTTTGATCATTTTTAAAATTATTTTATTGTTACATGTGTTGGGTTTTTTAGTACCCTAGTTTGTTTTGCGTTATTTGGGTCAAAAATTTGAAGAGATAAGTTGAAAAAGTGAGAAGTTAGGTTGGAAAAACTTTAAAATGTAGGAGGTGAATAAGGATTGAAGGTTGTAATAAGGGATTTTTTTTCCTTCTTTTTTTCATCATTTCAAATGTTGGCTTTCTTGAAAACCAACTTGATTTTGATTACATGGTTTGAAAATTTGTTAACAATAAGTAGGTCACAAAGGAAGGTAGTTGTTTTACTCTTATTTACAATTTTTGTTGAAGAAGAAATATGTTGTGTATAAAAGTTTTTCTCAAATTGACTTTTTTTGTTGTTGATTTTTGTATTTGAGATGTGCATATTTATTCATTGCATTTCCTATTCTTGTTGTCATTGTTGTTTACTATGATCTTTCTTTAATTGAATTTTTTCTAGGTCCTTGGTTTACAATTTTGAAAATTGTGCAAATGTCAATTCAAAATTAAGAATTGCTTGGAAAGATTAGATCAAAAGAGGGATACCATTTGTTAGAGATGAAACACAAAAACAAAAAATTGTGACCCGGATGATGGAAGAGGAGATGCAAGCATATCGTATTATTATCATTATCCTTGCAATAACTTCATTAACAAAAAAATGTTCCAATGAAGGTTTTATTTCCACAACATGTTGAAGAGTAAATTGTCATTAATGACTAAATCTTTAGATTTGCTAACCTCTTATTCTTTCCTAGCATTCATAAAACAAAATGAAAAGCAAGGTGCAAGAAATAGATACCCATTTTTGGGAGCATACCCAATCATGTTAGATGCAACTTTAGTAAAAAATGCATAAGGTTTTATATTAATGGTGCAATGTATTACTAGAATGTAAGTGTGAAGGACTTGTTGTAAACTATTAAAAAAAACATATTATTCTACAAATATAAGACATTACTCAAGCCATGGGGTTGAAACGTGATGTAAGCGAGAGGAAAAGAACATTGACATTATGTAAAGACATGTGGAAAGTTTGATTTTCAAATACATGTAATGGAACATGACATTGGAGCCAACCACTTCATCATGACTACAATGGAACAACTTATATCCACCACAAGGATGTATTTTGACCCCAAGTTTTGCAATCATTTCCTCTTCCAATTGTTCAAGGAGATAACATTGAAAAATTAACAATAAAAATCATGGAGTTTATAGAACGATTTCAAAGATTCAACACATCATATATTTTTATTGTGTGTATATAGATTTAGATTCATGGAAAAATGTGTTTCCAAGAATGTATATAGATTTTTACATTGTAAATAGAAATAAATAGTTGTAATATATTGTCATGGTTGTTGGCATAATAAGCTTGGAATACAAACATATATTTTATTGCATTGAATATAAAAAAGACTACATTATGTGTGTATGTTATATTTTACTTCCATTTAGCATCAAATTTTGACAAGATTTTTTTTTTTTTTTTTCAAAATGTGTGAAACAATATTAAGGTATTGCGTAGGTCACCGCAACTCAAAAGTCATAGAAATGTTGGCACAAACTTGGCAAAAAGACCTTGTGTTTTTCATAAGTAACAATCTAATCACTAGAACAATTGGCAAGTTGGTGTATCACAAACAATTTTTCTAGAGCAAGTTTTGTATATGTCCTATAGGCTCTCAATTGTGTAGTGTTCAATTTTTTGTATCCATTCACTATTAATGTTTTTGGTATGCCCTCTCTTTCACAAAAAAATGCATGTATAAATCCTAACACCTTATTTTATAAATTTTAGTTATGGTGTTGTGTGATATTCAAGTTGTATTATGTTTAAAGTGATAATGTTAAATTTCTATGATCTTCCATTCAATGATGTATTAAAAATTGGGTTTTTTTTTGGGTATTAAAAGAGATAGACTATGCATAACTTAAGGAGTCCCTCCTTGTAATTTTTATAAATGAATACAAAATGTTGAAAACTAAAGTGTAATAGGTAAGCTTTTTCATTGATGATGAAATGTTTGGCCCTCTCCTTTGTTTTTCTTTTGTTGTTTTCATGTGCCTTTGAATTTATTGAATGAACTTTTGAAGCTTTCTTTTAATTTCCCAACAATGATGAGTTTTTAGAGCAAGTGCAAATAATAGTTTCAATCCAATATGCACCACCAATATGAATATATGGTGCATTTCACATGGTAATGTGTATGAATTTTGGTTTTGTCATTTTACTATCGGATATTGAATTATTATACTTCACATGAATCAATGATGGCTTTGCCCTCAAGGCAAGTAGTTATAATGCATCAAGGCATGCAATGACTTGAATGAACATCATTACTTGTTTCAATGTCATGGCCACAAATAAACTGGATGTTTTGGGTGCATTTTGATAATTCATATGTCATTAAATCAATTGAAAAGAGGAAAAGGTGAAAAGACAAAAGAAATAATTAACATTAGGCTCACAAAACCTTGATCATTTTGAACATTGATCATTTGGAATTGCATGCACGTTTACATGCATGATTGAGATTTACTTTTGGAAGAATGTAAAACATATATTCACGCAAGTGGATTTTAAATCTAATATAAATGGAGATTCCTAATACAAGTATTCAATGTTTCCCATCGTATCATCATGAAAAATGACCTCATCTATTTCTAAATATTTCTTACCTTTGTAATTTATTTTGTGAAAGAATAAAAGTCTCCATGCAATGTCAATTTTATCTTTATGAATTAAACACCACAAAATCTAAGTTTGAGACTTTTGGTGGGGGAATGGGTACCTCATGGAAGCTTTTATAGAACTTTCATAATATTTTATCTTTCAAGGAAATTTTTCAAATAATTTCATCATGGTTGAATTAAAGTGGATGGTAAGATGATAATATGGTGATGTAAAAACTTGGACACATGCAATTGCTTCCTTTATATAGAAACATATTTTTGAGAAGATCCCAAAAAATGTTATTTTTTTAAGCTTTAGGTTTTTTGCAAATTTGATAAAAAATATATATTGTACAAGGTCTTAGGAGATACACCATAACTTGTTTCAAATACCTTACTAAGTATTTGTTGTCACAAGCATTACTTCATAATATAAACTCCTTGATTGGACAATTGATTTTAGCCACCATGAAATTTGATGATATGAAATCTACCATGTGAATGTAATGGTTTGAGGTGTGCAAACTAAACCACCCAAATTTCATGCTTTGTGAAATTTGTGGCACTAAGTGGGGTGACAAGTTTAGATATAAGAAAAACCTTGCCATAATGTTAATTTCTTTTTAAAAAATAAAATAACTAGTTAACATCGGTCAAGATGTCCAAAAGAATTCCAAACTTAGGCTAAAATGTTAGAAAGTGTTCTTACCTTTGACCAAGATGCCTAAAATGATTCCAACCCTAAATCAAAATGCTTCAAAACATTTCACCCTAATCCCAAATGTTCCAAAATATTCCAACCTTGGAATGATGTTCCCAAGGTTTGTGAAGTGGTAGTAGGGGTAAAAAATTGCCAATTCTTGACTTTGCGATGTTTAAAATCATTTTAACTCTAAATCAAAATGCTCAAAAACATTTCACCCCAATCCTAAATATTCAAAAAAATTCAACTCTAATGCAAAAATGGTGCACCAAAGGTTTGTGAAGTGGTATTAGAGGTAAAAAAATTGCCAATTCTTGATTTGTGAGGCCTAAATCACAATGTTCAAAAGCGTTTCACCCTAATCCCAAATGTTCATAAATATTTCAACCCTAATGCAAAAATGATGCACCCAAGGTTTGTGAAATTGTATTAGGGATAAAAAAATCATCAATTTTTTAAATTTTGTAGTGGAATAAAAACCCAAAATGGTGGAACTATTATTGAGGTCCTTAGAACTACTACTAAAATGACTAAAACTATTATCAAAAATCAATGGAACTCTTACTAAGGTCAACATAATTATTATCAAGGATGGTGGATCATGTATTAATATTGGTGGGATTAATATTGCTACCAAAATTGGAAACATTCTTATGATAGAACTCACAATTGTATGTAACATATTTTTCCATTCCTTAATCTTAGTTCTAACAAATGAGCATACATTTGTATATGCTACTTTCAATGATGGGGTCCAATATTTGAAATGGAATTATTGAATTTCATTAGAATTATCGTATGCATTGTAATCTTATATATGGAAGTTGAGTTACAAGCCAACATATTACACATGGGACATAATTTGCAAAAACAATTGTGTTATTTTGAAATAATTATATAAAGACAAGTATATCATGAATAAATTATTTGACAATAGAAAAAAATGTTATTCAAGCAATTAATTCAAAAATATTAAGGTAAAAGAAATGGAAGGAAAAAAACCTCATGCATGTTCTTGAAATTTGAAAAATGTGGCAAACCACATTCACACAAATGGGTGCCACCAACCCATTGTTTTTTCAAATATCATGATTCCATCCACAATTGATAGCTAAAAATCCAACTCTTTGATTCTAAGAAATTCATAGGTTAAATCTTCTTATGCACTAAGATATAAAGCTTCGACTAAAATAAATTTGACAACAAAACCTTAGTCACATAAACTATTGTCATGACCACATCAAATTTTCAAATCAAACAAACCTACTTTTGTTGGAAAGCTAACAAGATGCACTTAGGCCACAAAATTCCAAAGCTTACTCCTTAATAATGATAGAAATACGTTACAAAACTTGAGATTTAATTTTTAACAAATTCACCAAATGTGAAAAATACAACATGCAACATTATTTCTGAGGAACAATGACAAGTTGTTATGACTACATTTTTAGACCATCTGTCTTGAGGCATAAGTTATTGTATAATCAAACAACTATGGAATAAAACCATATTTACATTGAAAGCAAGATACGAAGGTTCTCAATTGCCAAAGAAAGGTTCAACATTATCATATATTTCTCCAAATGGCAAGAAAAACATTAGAAGAAATTTGGAAATAACAATTCAATTTGTGATTGGATTTTAGTTGTAATGAACACTTGCAACTACATAATGTTTTAGTCACCTAAGACAAGTGCATTAAACAACTAGTTGTAGAAGACACCATGTGGCATGGAAGGAAACCTATGCAACTACAATCTATATTTTCACTCATTATCATTAAAAAATATGAATATGACATGGACTCCATGTAGCTTAGATGGAATTTGACCTATGCAACCACATTTGCAACTACATTATGAATAGTCACACAATGCCATTTGTCATAACTACCTAACCTAGCTTCCTACACCTATTTAGCCTAGCCTATTAGGCTACATACTTACCTACCTATCTACCTAGGTAAAAAAAAGGGTAAATATGTAACAAGTGCCATGCCTAGCCTACCTAGCTTAACATATTTAATTTAGCCTAACCTAACTTGACCTAAGTTAACCCATAGGATGCAAGTATGAAAACTTGAACCCCTTACCTCCATGAGGATAAACAAGTCCATAACCAATGCCTCACACCCCTTAAAAGGTGATAAATTTCATGAATTTATTTTGTCTCACATCTAATTACATACACTAGTTACATAAGTAGCTAGGAAAATAGGTTATAAGTAGAGGTAGGTAGGGTAAATGGCCTACCTAACTAACTATGTAAATGACTCATTTACCTACCTATTTACTTAAATAAATGGCTTACATATTTCCCTATTTAATTAGGACATAGATGGATTACATGCTTAGGTAAATGGTTTATTTACTTACCTACTTACTTACCTACATTATTAAAAAGTTGGGTAATAGTTGCCTACTTTATCTTACCCTAGTTTAGCTTCTTAGCAAGTACCTAATTACTTTAGTTTAACATGGGTGCAAACACAACCCACAACCGCACACTTTTGTGGTGTGGTTATCAAGGAAACATTGGAAATATTTGTTCATTGTCCATATTTGTATTATAATTGTTTCATTACAAATTAATCAAATTCCAACTAATTTTATTAAATAAATTACAAGTATAAGTCCAAATAAATTCAACTTAAATTTCCAAAATATCATAATTATTTTAAATTATGTTTTAAATTAGAACTTTCAATTTTTTACTCCATCCATGTACTGATTTAAGATTTAAAAAATTGGAATCATGGTTATATTTATGGAAAAAATGGTATTAAAACATTGAAATTCTTGATAAAAAATAATGCATTGAAAGCATAAATGTCAATTTCAAAAACCTCAAAAAACTTGTGTTACTTGGTGTTACAAAAAGATTGTTAAGATTGGTTACAATGTTATACAAAAAAAACCTTTTTGTCATGTATGAACATGTGGTTGACCATATACTTGATCCATTAAAGCACCTGAGTAGATGTTGTAGTGGAAAGATTTCCATGATAATGACTAAGCCCCTAATTTTGTCATTCAAATCAAATGAATTGCTGAAAATGATGTAGTTCAAATTGTGTTGTTAGGATATGAGAGCATGTGGTAATGTCAATTGCCAGAAAATGGATTTGTGGACAGTAGATTTGTCTAATCCGGAAAGGATCATAAGTTCCAGGCTGCAGGATTGATTCCTAGTGACTTTGAACCCTTGCAAGAATATAGAAAGGACTTACAATTGTTTGCCATCATCACCAACATATGATGTGAGCCAGGCACAAGAAGGAGAAAGGACAAGTTAGTTGGGCAGAAGGCCAAATCTCATTGTATTATAAAAGCAAAGTTACTCTGCCACAAATAGTACCTCTTCTCATACATGATTCAACTGCAGAGGACTAACTCCCACAGCCCCCCCCCCTGCCCACAGATGCCAAGCACCTGGGACAACTTTTCCCACTCCCTGGGACATGCTCTCAGCACATATTTTTGGGGGTGCATGGAGCCCAACCTTTTAGCACCAACTTCTTAACATGCAATTTATCTCTTCACATGGTCCCAATGCACTAAAACCACAATGTAATCTACTTTCATGGACAATTCAATGCAGGTGTAGTCTGGCAGGGCTTGAACTCATGATGTGTCCATGCATGATACATGCTTTGAGATCTGACTTATGTAGTCACATGAGAATCTGGGGCTGAGGCAGACATCCACAAGGGTCAACGAGGGTTGGCATGCTGAGATTCCAAGAAATTGGAGAATATAGCCTTGTGCAGGCATGCAAATGCCAATAAATTCACAAGGATTCACCACTCCTTACAAAGCAAGATGCTTAGAGAGACTTGCAAAAATGATGAGAACAAAGATAGTGTGAAAAAATAGATGATCTGAGTCCAACACAAAACAAATCTGTACTGCACAAAATCAAACAGTCATACACTCGTACATTTGATCCTTTGCTTCTCAGCCAACAGGAATCCCCATTTGTGGGCTTGACTACAAAGAAAAACACATCATGTTATTCTCGCACCACCTATATCTTGTACCTATACTTTTGCATGGGATGAGTGAATACTCATTCAGTTCCCAAAAAACCTTGCATGCGCAGGTGCATCCTCAGACAAAATCCTATTCAAAGAATTCAACATTCATGAAGGATCGTCATCCCAAGGGCTACAGCTCCAACCTTAAAAGAGCTTCTTTTAAAGACTTGTCCACTAATGCAAGTTTGTCAATGAGACAACTCTTCTTCAGAAGAGTTCATGTCCCACCCTGAAATTGGAATGGGAAGTTGCATCCTTTACAAAAGACATTGTATTGCTTGGCATTTCACTTCCATTTGGTTGATCCTCTTTACTCTAGTTTTTTCAAAACTGTCAACATTGAAACAACTTTCATGAGTATCCCAGCTTATTTTGAGCCCTCAATCTAGCATACTTACACACACATCCACCAATTTGATGCATCCTTTCTTATCATCAAAACTCCAAAGTCACTCCACTCTAAACTCTCATTCCCACGTGCACAATCAAATTCTACTAACACCGTAAAATTAATTCCATACAAACCTCGACCATAACATTGCAATTTTAATTGCCAAATGCATTGAAGGGTGCAAAGGTCAGGGAAAGTAGGCTCTAAGAGGCCTCACTCGAGAAGGTGAAGGCACTAGTGTACCATCATTGATTTTGGCACAAGTGACAGGCCTTCCTCTACACAGGCTGGTCAAATACAAACCAGATGTTTAATCTGGCTGGCAACTTCAGGAGACAATTCAAAAGATACTTGATTCCATAAAGACCAAAAGGATGTTGCTTGTCACCTCTTGAAGGCGTGAGTGGTGAACATAGTTGGAAAAGACCATAGTCTGATATACAGACAAACCTGAGCATCTCTCCACTCTAGAGGGCTATCTTCATGTTTCCAAAGGTGGACACTTCATCATTACAGATGGCCCAATCTGTCCTTTCCCCTTGCAAAAGGACTCATCTCATTGTTCTCATACTTTGAATGACCAGTTACCCAACAACCCCATTATATGTGTTCACTATTAATGGGCAATATATACGAAAACCTTTGGTACTTGAACCCACAATCCTTGCTGCCATGACATTGGCTTGACACCTAGTGAATAGAACACCTATACTTCAGTAACAAGCCTGACAACTACTGGGCAAGATACCCCTCCAGGATACAGTTTTAAGGGTTATGGCACCTGGTTTCCTCTGACCTGCTGATAAATAGGCTATAAACTGGATGGCATAGGTGCCACTGGATGGCATAGCCCTTAATGCTGCCTGTTTGGTCCTCAGGAGAGGAGCTTTACCCTCTGCTCCATCTGAAACTCTTCATTCAAGACTCAGAATACAGATAATCCCCATTGTCTTCCAGTGCAGCAATGTTAACAAATCATCTTCCATGACAGACTTCTGAAATCTGGCAAATTTAACCTCCTCCTCCACAAGATAATTTTTGCATGCAGGTAAAACACAGTAGAACTTAGGGACCCATATATATATGCTTGCTCGTAGAAAGGCAACTCTGAGATCCTCCATACATTTTCAAATGCCATATGGGTGCACTTTGACAATAGAAAGGTGACTTCACTAGGTTTTGAAGAAGAAAGCTATTGAAACCTATTTTGCACAAAAAGCAACATGAGCCAGGCTCCAGAGCTCTTGATTGATATTCATATGCAGGACAAGGATCAGGGAGCAATTCTTAGGTTCTGAAGCTTTCAACAAGCAAAAATCAGGCTTACCATGATTCAATCTTCCCAGGCATCATCAGCTGCACCTTCACCTTTCTTGACATCAACTGTTGGGGCAATCATGTGCTTATACCTGTCATCCACCCGCACTGTTGTGGCACCAATCTGTGTCACTCCCGCAGGAGCAAGCCTTCCTTCCCGGAATGCTGCTGCTTGCTCCCTTTCCTTCTTTCTTGCAGCTTTTCCCGTGGCAAAAGCCATTGTGTTTCCTGATTCTGCTTCTGTAATTGCCTTTCTGATTTGGGCAACCAAGAAAAGGTCTCTGTCTGTGTAGAATGACGTGGCACACCCTGAGGCACCTGCACGCCCTGTCCTCCCAATTCTATGCACATAATCTTCCATGGTCTTTGGAAGATCCAAATTGACCACATGAGCAACACCTGCATTATTTGGAACCCTCAGATTAGAAGGATCCGTTAATTTTCTTGGACAGCATTCTTCTCTCCTATCAACAAGATTCTAGCATTATGAGATTGGCAAGCTCAGTACATATACCGGTGACATCAAGGCCTCGTGAGGCCACATCAGTTGCTACAAGAATGCTAGTAGTCCCCTTTCTGAAGTCCCTGAGAGCAGCTTCTCTCTCGCTCTGGCTCCGACCTCCATGAAGAGCAGTGGCTTTGAGTCCTTGCTCAACCAAAGCATCTGACACTTCATCACATCTAGCCTTCCGCTCTACAAAAACAATTGTCAGTGGAGGAGCCTGATTCGTGTCCTCTGCTTGTGAGAACTCCTCCTCAAGCAATGCAAGAAGTCTGTCAATCTTCTCTTTATCAGTAACTTTCTCAAGGGCTTGAGACACATTTGCTGTTGGACTGCTCACTCTACCAACCTTCACTCGAACTGGCTGTGACAAATACTCCTGAGCAAGTGCTTCAATTTCCTCTGGCATAGTTGCACTGAAAAGTAGGGTTTGATGCTTCTTTGGCAAGCTCCGCATAACCTCCCTAATCTGTGGTTCAAACCCCATGTCCAGCATCCGATCTGCTTCATCCAGGACCACATATGAAACCCTAGAAAGAGAGCTGTTTCCTTGCTGCAGATGATCAATGAACCGGCCAGGGGTAGCAACCACTACCTCAACTCCTCCTCTCAGCTCTGACCTTTGATCGTATATATTTGTCCCTCCAACAACAATCGCAGTCTTGAAGCCTTCCGCAGACCGGCTGAACGCCTTAACCTCTCTCTCAATTTGCTGGGCAAGCTCTCTTGTAGGTGCAAGAACCAAAGCCAGGGGTCCGTCGCCGCGTCGCATCGGAGGTTGCGCCAGGCAATGCTGGATCAGAGGGAGTGCAAATGCTGCCGTCTTTCCGGATCCTGTCTCGGCGCATCCCAGTAAGTCGCGGCCAGAGAGAGCCACAGGAAGAGCTTGCGCTTGAATGGGAGTAGGATTCGTGTACGAATGAAAAGCGATGTCTTTCATAATGCTGGTGTGGAGGTTCATATCTTCGAATGACTCGATGGGCGCCGACGCAGGTGCCGAATCAGGAGAGATTTCTACATCTACGTTGAGCCTGGCTCTAACCTCTGCAATCTGGTCTTCATTGAGGCGACGTACCCGTTCCGATGGCTCCCATTTCGGCCACACGACATCCGGCAAAACCACACCTCGTGACTCTATTTTTTTCCCCGCGGACGATCCATCCCTACCTGGACCCTGTCCATAGTTTCCGTTTGCGGACAAAGACTCCGACCTTCTAGCTCCGCCAAAGCCACCTCCATAGTCCCTGATACCTCCCGAGCTGCGTCCTCCGTCTCGACCTTTAGAAACTTCTGCTGGAACGCTGGCGGCTCCCGCCCGCAAATGTGGAGGGACGTAGGGCATGGCTGACTGATCTCCACGCAGTGGATTCTGAAAGAAAACAATGCACACTCGAACTATACCAGGAGATTATCCTCCGCCTATCAGGAAACACCTTAGATGATCAAAAGGAGAGAGCGAGAAGCATTCATTCTCACACACTGCTGATTCTCACTTGCTGGGCACACAAAAGCCTGAGAGCAGAACGCGCACTAAGACCAAAACGGTGCATCCGAGCTCCTGAATTGAAATTCGTCAAATGAAATGATAGCACACAGGACGGTAACAAACAAAAAAAGAAACTGGTGAAATCATACAGCACAAAGACCTAAGTTGAAATTTTTAGGGTTAGCTCTGACTTTGAAGAGAAGCAAAGTTAGCAAACAAGAAGAAGTGAATGAGAGAAGAGGACGGCCACAAGAGCAGATAATCTCCAGGTCTTGGAAATCGACAAAGCAAACGCTGACTAAGAATGCCACAGCTGATTGGCAGAGAGGAGGATTTAGGGCGTAGGAGTGTAAACTGAAAGAGTCTTGGCTTCCTGAAAGATAGCAACTTTCCATCGCTCGTTGATATTGCGTTCGGTGGATTTGGATGTGGCAATCAAACGTATATATCCCAGGGATGAACAGGAAAGTCGGATGACTGAATAAAACTGAATCCGAAAAGAGTAAACGCCTGTGTTCTCTGGACGGCACTAGTCACAGTCTTCTAATGCGGCGAATCTGTCCGTCACTGCTCCTGACGACGGTAAGGAACTTAGAGAGCATGCCGTCTTTCTATCCGTCACGCTGCTTGACCAGACGTGAACTTCGGGATTGAGCATTTGAGGTTTTCAAGACCAGATTCGACTTCGGTTCGTGAGTTTCGGGATTGAGCATTTAAGGTTTTCAAGACCAGATTCGACGTCGGTTCGTGAGTTTCGGGATTGAGCATCTGAAGTTTTCAAGTTTCAATCCCTTCCAGGAGGGTCATGGATGAGGACCGGGGGCGTTCCCCAGATGAATGGCCTAGTGTGGTGGGTAACAACTAGCGACGTGCTTAGACCTCGACTTGTGGGAAGCCCAACCAAGGGTTTTAAAAATTGGATAAATTTTATATTTTTGAACAGGAAATCCTTTGAAGATTAGAACTTCAAGGAGATACCTTAAAAGGACCCCACATATGCAGAATCTTACATGTATCACTTCCCCCTTCTTTGAAGCTCCATCCACTGCAAAACACTTGAAAAGGTTTGCAGCATACAAACACACAGAGACCACAACCCGGCAAAACAACGCAGATGTATGGGAACAGCCCTCGTTACGAGCTACTAACATTATTAGAACAAAAGTTCATATCATCGAACCGAGCGCTCTCACAATTGTAACAAAAGTCATGTGTGGCCGGGAACAAATTTGAATGTGTAACAAATGAGAACAAGTTCCTAAACTTTAGTCCCCAAGGATGATGGGCATAATAATCAATTGAAAAATGAGTGATAGGACATCCTTTACCGTGGCTTGAAATTTCATTTCTCAAGGTTAGGTCAATAGGGATAAGTATTAAGGTTAAAAACTACTTGAAATTTCAGCTCTCAAGGTTAGGTCAATACGGATAAGTATTAAGGTAAAAAAAAAACTATGTAAAGTTGGTTATGGGGTCTTATCCCAACACTTTTTTCAAGCTTTTTCCTAGGTGGGACATGTTATCGTCTACAAGCTCCACTTTTTGAGTTGGCAATGTTCATTTATATGTGAATCAATGATTAAAAACAAAATTCCACGATGAGAAAATCAATTGCATTTTGAAATAGGCCTTGGAAGAACCCATTATCACCTAATGGAATAACACCTCAAATCATATTCTTCAAATATTCTGTTGATGTCAAAAGACTATTCTAAAAAAATTTGTTCATGCTCACACTCACATGCTCATGAAATAGCATCCATGTCCCACATTGTCCTCTTGAACACCAAGGGATGGAAATTGAAGTCCATGGGTATGCAATCAATCCCCACAAGATTGAGTTGCGTCAACAAATTGGACAACCCACACCTAACACAAGCAGAAGGGTGGTGAGGGTTGTAGGCCACCCTTGTAAAGGGGATGACTTAAGCCTACTTCATCTAGAGTAGATCTTGTGTTAACACCCAAAGCAAAAAGGGTAATATTGTTGACATTGTCACCACATGTGTTTGCATTGTAGCTTACAATGGATATAATCATGTTGCCAACCCAAGATGCCATCGAAGAGCTTGCATTTGCATCCGTTTGAAGATTTGAAGCAACACATATGGCATAATCCAAAACTTGAAAGACATGCATGCACAAGAAGTGGATGTCTTACACAACCAAATCTCTATATAGGTTGATTTTTAATTTGCGAGCATTCACAACTTCTGATGCATGAAGGAAAAACCCTATGACAACCACTGAGGAAATGGAACTAAAGGAGTTGGAAACAAGACATGGGTGCTATGAATATCACAAACACCAATACAACCAACAAGTGTACGATGAATTGCAATCCTTACATTAGTCAAAGGTCCAATTCATGGAAGATCTTGTAAAAAAGTGGCGCATTAATGAAACATTACATCAAATGGTGTTGGATCAAAATGCCACATTAAAAAAAGAATACCAATAGATGATGTTGGCATCCCTTATGTCTGTTTCCCGAAAAGCCCAAATTGCCAATGATTTCAAAACCATTGGTGAATATGGATGCTCAAACCAACTTCAGGAGTTCCAATTAACATCATGGCTAAGGGTGGACCTTTTCTTTCCTAATGAATACCCATGGTGTCCTTATGGCAACTCAAGCATAGATTGGGTCCATGATGTGAATATGGATTGGTAATACAACACCAAACATTTTGCCCATCAAAATGAAGCTAATTGTCAACTCTTATGGCCAATCCCACAATGCTTCACATATGATGGCACTATGTGTTGCATATGTCTTAACCCATTTGGCCCCAAAGGTGGATGGCTTTAGGAACATGCCCACCCACATATGTTCCATCCACCATGTTTGATCACCCAAATGCACACGAAGCGTTAATGTCCCACTTGCAAGGCACCATTCCATTAATGCTTGTACCAAATGTTTAATTTAATTGCATACATGCTTAAAAGTTGGGAATGCAACCCTACAAATACCCTAATTAGTCCTGAAATGTGGGTTTTAGACTGACCCTTAGATTGGCGGATTAGAAATGTCTACTTGCGCAAAATGGTGCCAATGCCATTTGAACATTAACTATTAAAGAAATAGTGGCCACGGTCAAACATTTACACCTTGATGAAGACAATGGCTGTCAAAATTTCTTTTACCAAATAATGGGGGGTTATTTTAATTTTTTTTTTAAAAAAAAATTTCACACTGGAGTCCACCCCCAAGGAATACGATGGAACTCTAATTAGGAAGACATCATTCATGTTAAACAAGATGCACATGATTACAAAGGGGATGAAGAATGTTAAACATGGTACATAATTGACATCGTTTTTCATGAAGTTGGTATTCGTCAACAAACCATGGCATGGGTGCTAAGTCAAAACATAGAAGTTGCATTAAATGGAGTGAATCCAAAGCACAACATTTAGCACAAACAAATTGTGTGAGAACATGGATTGGCTGATGACACATTCAACCCAAATTCCAACCCAATTGGAAAACATGCACCCCCACGTAACCCACATCATAAATGCCCAAATCTGTGATGGACTCCAAGAGTTCCAACAAAAAAAGGACTTTCTATTGTTGGCCCTTCACCTCATGTGCAAAATCCCACTCGTGTTGGCCCAAGCAGACCACTTGTGACGCACTCCCAAGTCCCTTGTTGAACCCACTTGAGGGTTCAACTATGTAGAGTTCCGAAAAGTTGGGACTTGAGGGGCGCTCCCGACTTCCAGCACTAAAAAGGGGTAGAGGGGCGTGCTAGAAGTCCCGGGATTAGACTAGGAAGAGGGACTAAATTATCAAGCTCGAATCTGCATCCAAAACCAACCACAAGAAGGTTAGTTAACATTCGGGAACACCCTTAGGTGTTGGGATAAGCCACGGGCACTTGGACACACAAGACTCACCACGGCCCGGACTCGGGGGAAGCCACCACCTTCCCCCATATAGTATTCTTTGCAGCTCTCCACTGAGGTTACATCCAAATGACTCTTTTTCCCGGGACTCCCAAGTTGGAGTCCCGAAACTGTCCCGGGTTGGAATCTCGAAACTTTGAGAGTCCATATCTCCCGACTGCAGAGTCCAATCGCAATGAAGTCTAAACCAAAGCTGTAGCTCTCCTCGAGAGCTTTCCAACGCCGTGTTGCACTCTTGAATCGGATGTCGGGAAGAGGTCGATTCCTGACTTTTAGTGGTCGTGAGTCAAACTGCCAGTTTGACTCCAGGCCCTTCTTTTGCCCATAACTTGGGCTGCAGATGTCCAAATGGCTCATGCGATGCCATTTTGGACATCTACACTTCGAGATCTTTCCAATGACATAAAGAGCGCACCAATGCGAGGAGATTTGACCCCTCAAATCGTCTTCTGAGTTTTTGAGAGTCCCGGAGGACTCTAAGTCTCCACTTTTGGGAGTGGGAGTTGCATTCTCCCACTTTGCCAAGTGGGGTTGCGACAACTTGACCCCATTGCGGTTGATTTAGACTTATATTGAAAAATAAATTTTTACCATGTTTTTGAGTTTCTCATTTAGTAATCACAGACGAATGATTGTTGGCAACCAAACATTTTGTACATAAAAATATTATATATTCTTCATATGTAAAAATTCCACATGCATTTAAGAATAAAATATAGGTTTCACAAGTTCATTGTTGTAATGAACATTGTCCAAAAATTGGTATTACACAAACCAAACAACCCAAATTAACAATCTTGAAGAATATTTTATTTTTGGAAAAAAAAATTTCCAATTATCTTGAATGAACTAACTATGTCTCCAAATCACTCACCTAGTAATTAGCCCAAGCCAAAAATGGTGATGAACAATTTTGGAAATAGAAATTTCATACAACCAATGGGAAGGCCCAACATGCATTAATGATAGGCCTTAATTTATTTTTCTAAGGGGGCTAGGGGGAAGTTGTTTTTTGTTTTTCTTCCATGTTTAATCTCTGCCTTTGCCATTAGCCCATGCCAAAAATGGTGACCAATAGTTTTGGCAACCAAAAAATACATGCAGCCAATGGGTAGTTGAAACATGCATTCAAGGTGCTTTGATTTTTTTCTTTTAAATTTTGGAAGGTGACGAAGGATTTTTTTTTCATTTTTCTTTTGTTCCTAACATGTTCCTTTTATAAACCCTTCAAGTTCCCAATGTTTGGCAACTAAAATTCACTATGGTTGTAACTCATGACCCATTTCAATCACCTCCCCAAGGCCTAACAACTGAATGAAGTGACCCAATTTTGGTCGCCTCAGTTGCTTTCCTAAGGCCCAACACCTGAAATGGGGCAACCCCATTTTAATCACTTCAGTTGCCTTCACAAGGCAACACAATTAGATGGGGCAATTGAATTTTGGTCACATCAATCGCCTTTGCAAGGCAACACACCTAGATGGAACAACCTCATTTCAGTCACCTTGGTCGCCTTCGCAAGATGACGCAATTAAATGGGGTGACCCCATTTTGATTACCTTGATCGCCTTTGCAAGGCAACACACTTGGATGGGGTGACCCAATTTTAGTCACCTTGATTGCTTTCGCAAGCCAACACACCTAGATGGGGGGACCCAATTTCAGTCGCCTTTAGCTTGTCATAGTGGCAACATGGAAATTCAAAACCCAGGCATGGATAGGGCAACCAAATTTTATAATCAATTTCAATCATTCTTCAATATCAAAGTATATGACATCCAACATTCACACACTAGTGGTCAACTTTTGATCGTTATGGTCATGGAATAAATAAACTATGGTTGTTTGATTTGAATATAGATTGGTTTATTGTGAATTTTGGTCGCTCTCCAATCTCAAAATCTACAATATACCCACATTTGCAGTCTAACAATTAAATTTCTATCACCACAATCATGGATTATATAAATTATGGCGGTTTGATTTGCATATAGAGTGTTTGGTGGCCTACCATATTTTGAATTATAAAGCTCTTCAAATTCCTCTTAGTTCTTGCTTTCTCATACCCATTTTAGGTGTGTGGACTATGGTTGTGTTGAACACAATCCCTACCACATACTAGATTGGTGATTAAAGGCATGGGGCTTGTCCAAGGGTGATGAAATTTGTGCTCTTCAATTGTATCCACAATTGTTGCGGGGTCTCTTTCACTTGTGTTTTTTTAAGTGCATTGGAGATGGATGGTAAGTGCAGCATGTGGGAGCCATGGTGCCTTGATATGATGATGGCAACCACAAGACCCAGCAAGGTACAATGCAAGTTTTGTGGCTTGCAACTCATATATTGTAAAGATAGGATGCTTAGTCATTTGGGCTATTGTCCTCAAAGGGGTGGCAAAAGAGGAGTTAGGCCTATGTGCAAAGGCTAGGCTTTAAGTGAAGGCCTTATTTGCAAGGTGTGGTGGGAATTTCCTTGCCGCATTAGACGATGCTTGAATGTCCACCTCCTTTCCAATCTTGACAATGACAAATCATCAAGTTCCTTTGACAACTCTTCTGTTGCAGACCCTTAAGTAGATGGTGTAGATTGTCCTCCATCATTTGGGTTTAGCATGGATGATCCCATTCATATGCCAAACCTTCCACCTTAGCAAATGAAGCAAATGACCTTTCAAGAGGGAATGAATTCAACCATGAAACAAAATTTTAACAAGAAATGAGTGACCTTCTTCTATAAGGCCAACATCCTATTCAATGTAGCTCACCATTCGGCCTTTATTGATGCAATGAAATTTACCTTTGAAGGCGAAATACTTTATAAACCACCATTGTATCATGTAATTTGGACAAAATGTTGAAGAGTTCCAAAGAAGATTTGTCAAAATGTGTGATTGATAGTGCATTAGACATCTTGAGGGTCCGTTACCCAAGTTTATACTTTCAAGGTTGTGCGGCACATTGTTTTGACCTCCTTTTGGAATATTGGAGGAAGGAACAATGGGTAAATCGTATTTTGAACTGCGCAAAGACAATTGTTTCATTCATTCAAATGCACCACATGCCTCTTGCAATTTACCGTTGGTACAAGCCAACCCTTAGATTGTCATGCCCTATAGAAACATGATTTGCCACAAATTTTTTCATGGTTGATAGATTGGTTAATGCACATGAGGCTATTGAGAAGATAATTGTAAACTTAGATCGGCTAGTATTTTTCAACTCTCTATAGACTTCACATCAAAGGGGTGCCATATCAAAGGCGATTGAGGTTTTTCAAAATGTGTGATGTCTTTTGGGACTTTTGTGCAAATTAAACTCACATGGTCAAGTTGGTCTTGGTGCCATTAAAGGAGTTTGATGGAAAAGGACCATATATGGGATAGCCATGGCTTGTCATGAAAACATTGGAGAAACATGTGCAATCATTAGGTAACCCACCATTTTCATTACCACCAAAATTGGCAAGTGATGTTGAAAGTCAATTCCAATTTCGATGGAGGATGGTGAAAACCAACCTCCATTATGTTGGGGCATTCCTCAGCCCCTATCTTCTTAGAAACAATATGATCCATGATGATGTTGATGCAAAGGAGGGAATCAAGTAGGAACTACAAAGATGTTGGTCGATGTAACATCATATGTGCAAGCTTTGACAAACTTTGCAAACCTTGTTGAGGGTCGAGGACCATTTGTAGACATTCCTCCTACATCCTCCCTAAATATGCCTCCCCATGAATGGTGGGACTTGATTGGAGTGTGCATTCACCCATTTGCACCCATGGCTAAACATAATCTTGCCCAAGTCTACTCAACATCATCATGTGAACAAAATTGGAGTTAATATTCATTTTTGCATAACAAGGTGCAAAATCACCTCACATTTAACCAAATAGTAGCTCCAGTCTATATCTACACCAAGGGCGGATGCATGGTAGGGTGGACCAATTTTGGAGTAACACGGTCCACTTTTCTATTACCTATTAATGATTTTTATGACCACATTCTTTTGCACATATTGGAATTGTTCAATGGGACTCATTTTGAAGTTATGGATTTCAATATGTACATAATGAAATTTATTGGCATGCGAAATACATAAAATTGTAGGAGCTATGGACTTTTGAAGTTGAAAATCAAGGTATGTAACATTAGCAACAATGAAGTGAATGGACTTTGCAATGGAATTGGTTTGGTTCTATGATGGACCTTTTTAGTTTTTAAATGTAATAACGAAATCAAGATTGAAAGGTTTTGATTCATATCTAATGAAGTTTATGAGCTATGGACTTTTATTTGGTGAAAAGCAAACACATTTTTTTTCAAAAGTTCATTACATCTTGAAAAAAATAAAAATAATGTTGAGATTGATTAAAAATGTTTTAATTAATGAACTTTACAGTGGCAAAATTTTCGATGGAATTTTAAAAAATAAAATCAATGCATTATTGCTACCTAATTACAAAAACCATCTTGGAGCTAAAAGAATACAAAAGAAATGGACCCAAAATGGACTTTCAAATTTGTGAATTCTTGTTACTTTTTGTTCCACCCTACCATGCATTTATAGCAAACTTTTGAGGGAACAACCTAGAGGCTAGTACCACTCCCATGAAAAGAACATGTTAAAAGATTTGATGTTTGATGTCGATTCCAATGCAAATGATGAAGATGAGGACGATTTCAAAGGTGACGCTATGAATGGCTTGGACAAACATGAAATTGGTGGAATGCATGGAAACACCACTAATGACATATTTGGGGATGCCAACAATAGTGTGCATGTCTTAGGCCAAAGAGGTTGAGAACTTAACAATCTGTATACATTTGTTGACGAAGAGGAGTTTAATGCTAAGCTTGGACCTAGAGGCAAAATTGCTTTTGCTTGACTTTTGACAAATGAAGGGTATAGGGAAGGTTCAAATTTCGAACCACAATAGGCATAAAATGAAATTTTGCCTATTGCTAATGTTGTGATTACTGGACTAATTGATTTTGGTAATGTTGGAAATGTTGGCCACACAAACACCATCAACATTAGGGGTGTAGAGGTCACCACTGAACCAAAAGCCATAGAAAGAGAGGACCAATTTCTTGCCATGGAACAGCCCATCGATGTACCATTAATGCATGCCCTAGAAAACCTTTAAGTATCAAGTGATGAATTGCATGGCCCACAACATCCACAACACCCACAAATGATGGAGATGCATGTTTATCTAAGATCATACCCATTGAGAGTTAAGCCCATGAGTCTAATTCGGACATTATGCCTCTTAGAGGATATTTAGATCAAGGCTCAAAGGGTAACATTTGGACCAGCCCACGAATGGTTGTTCTAGTAACATCAATGATCACTAGAAGAAAATTAGAAAATAACAACTACCGTTTGCAACTATATTGCAGAAGTTTAACTTGTATCCGAGGGCCGCAAAAAACCAGAAAATATTTGCCATAAAGAGTAGAAAATAACAACTACCAATTGCAACTATATTGCAGAAGTTTAACTTGTATCCGAGGGCCGCTAAAAACCAGAAAATATTAGCCATAAAGAGCAGCACTCCTCGGATGTTTTTACTTGAACCCGTCCACTGCTGTTGTTATTTGGATCCCCGAACGGAGAGGGTTGCGCCTGCCTAGGAAGTAGTGCAAAACCTAGGCGACGCCCGCGGGTCCAGGCAGCAAGCTACCAGACGAACCCGCCCCAGGAAAAATTAGATTAATATCATGAGGCTCGATAAGCCTCGTATCAGATATTAAACTGATAAGAACAGATTCTACACTTGATCTTAGCCAAAAGGCCGAGAAAGGTATAAATCCATGACGGAATCTGCACTGTTTATATACCACTCCAACCAACGCATTCCGCCACTCACTATGGGATTTAAACCAACTCTGCTTTGTTGGCCGCGGTCTTCTTCCTCTCGTGTTCTTTCGTTCCTTCGCTCGGTTGTTCTCCTGTCTTTAGCTTCGCTTTCTGCGCTCTGTTGTTTGCTACCTGGACGCCCACTTGCAACCTATTTCGTCTTCCCGATTCTGCTTGCCCGCGCGCAGCTACCCCAAGCTCACTCACTGTTTTCTCACGGCTATCTTAGCTCGACCGTCGCTATCCCTGTCATCCACAAGCCATTGCCGTCGCTTTTCGTTCTGCGCATAAACCTCTCTTCAACGACCCCACCTCCTACAACTGGAATTTCTGAGTGCTGGGTTCTTTGCTTTCCGCTGCCGAAATTTCTTCGCTCTCATTTATTGACCAACTACGTTTGACTCTTGTTGTCACCTCTAGTGTGGCTCTGGGAAAATTGTCCTCGCCTTCCCTGCTGCCATGGAATTCCAGAGGTGACAAAAACTTTGACAAGCAAAGTTTAGAGTTTTTGCGAGTGGTTTGGGGATCGGCTGAGAATTTACATCATTGTAACTTTTAAGTGATCAAATTTTGCATTCTTTCAACTTGAAAAGCTCGAATTTAGTGAAGAGACCACTTCCATGTATGAGATCATAAGTTCGTGGATATGTTGAAAATGCCTCACATCATCCAGTGAAATGCCCAATTACCAGACCTTATCAAGTGATCATCTGACCCTCGTGACCATGTGGAGTTCATATATCACACAAACTTCAAATAACATGGGTGCAACTAATAACCATTTCCCGGATGATCAATGAAGTAACGTCAAAGTTTGTTTGCACTATTTGGTATAATCATGCAGTCAATCCTAAACATTTGAACCACATAAAGATAATCGGACGATTTCTCTTAAATGTTAGACTAGTGATCCTAGAACATATCTGCCAGTTGGACAGACCAGGCTCAGATGAAGGGACTCAAAATCACATACCAGTTTTGATAGGTCCCAATGAGTCCATGTTCGTAAATGACGCCAAGAGTGTTTTCATTAGTGTCAGGGGCAATAGTGTTCATGACCCATATAGAGTCATTGGCAAGGGCAGCAGCAAAACTGCCCAGGCCAGAGTTCATGTCCATAATGTTGGGATATCGTCGCTTGGCCAATGGAGGAATGAGCGAGTTTTTATAGTACTTCACACTCTCCTCCCACAGTTTTAGGCCGGTGTTGAAGGTTTGCACTATGATACCAGCAAGAGAGTTGCTAGCAATTCTGGGAGGCAGCGCCACCAAACTTGCCGGCCATTTAGCCAATGCCCCACCTGCCACTTCCCCATGATCTTTTGTATCTGGAAGTGGGGATATGCACGTCTCCATCTTCCGGTACCTGGGAAGAAACAGGGATGAATTGCATTTAGCATGAACCAGTTGCAAACTGAGCACAATGTCATAGCTTCAAGAATAGACATCAGGTGACTAGGTCAAAAAAATACTATGGTCTTTGTGCTTCAGAATCAAACAAGATTGTAGTTTCCTTCATATTGTGGCAGATGATTTCAGAGAATGATAAATTCAGTTAATATTATATCTGCAATTGCAAATGTTAGATTCCCTCTCCGAATTTTATTTTAAAGGAACTGGAATTCTCTGGAATATTATTTTCCTTTGGACTGCTCTTGGATTACAAAAAATGTGGCCCAAACCGGAGTTACTTTGGTGACAGAAACATGTGGTAAGCAAAAACTCTAGGAGCTTAGTTTTGAGGAAGTAGAGACTTTCTTGAGCTGCAGATGGCAGAACAAATTACTGAGAAGAATGGGAAGAAAAAAGAGGGTCCCTTAGTTACCAGGTGGTGTCAGGATTCTCTGATTTGCTGCAGATATGGGGACGAAACTCAGCATCCTTCTTGCGGTTGTTTTCACACTCAATGTGGTTAAATGGTTTTCGCCAAATGGCGAGACCCCCGTTCTCAGCGTATTTCTTCCAGCAACGGCGCTGAGCACCATCCTCAATGGCATCTTGCTTTGCCTTCAAATTTTCTTCCGTCCGGTTGGAGCCCTTGTAACGAGTTTTCCAATTCACAGGTGGGCCAGACAGAATCCAAAACTCACCAGGTCTCAACACCCGGTCGATCTCAATCAAATATACATTATCTGCACAAGACCCAGTTGAAGTTGTTCTCAGTTACAGAGAGCAAAGATCTCTGGAAATAGCTGCGGCATGAGATTGCAGGAAATGGAAAATGGGAATGGCAGTGGGGTGACTGCTAGGCAAAAAAGTTTCTGATTCACAATCTATGTTTCAAGGATTACTCACAGATCATCAATTGGTGCCCTGTTCATAAAGCAGAAGACATTCCTAGCAACAAGAACCATTCGGAAAATGTTACGTACAGTTGTATAGTGCACAGTTTAATCAAGATGGCATTGCTCACAGAGAAACGTTTGAAGGGGATGCAACGAGGATTAAATTATGAGAAGTCAGAGAGATGACTCAACCATAGCTGCTCCAAGGGATGAGGCAGCGAGAGCAATGGGCCATATCAAATGATCGAGCTGGGTATGGCATGCGATTTGCCGCCATC
>Ga0116231_10001936_pt1 | contig 43171 bp, 30 predicted proteins | sample S1TSphgellanicum_2_FD_89695 | JGI IMG/M metagenome (GOLD analysis project Ga0116231, IMG submission 89695) | Host-associated microbial communities from peat moss isolated from Minnesota, USA - S1T2_Fd - Sphagnum magellanicum MG | ecosystem: Host-associated > Plants > Peat moss > Unclassified... | reverse complement strand
TTCATGCTTTGTTTCCTAAGATTGAGCAGGTAGATAGTAGGAATGCAAGGTTTTTGATATGAGAGTTCACCATCAATTTAAGATTTGATGTTATGAATGAAGTTTGCATTGTGTACCCATTACAATTGTTCCTTTATCTTCCCCACCTGTTTACACAGAAAAAACAATTTCAATTCACCATTGGTCACACTTATGTTATTGTGGGTGGATACATTTGGTGTGTTGTGGGCATATAGACTTTCATGAATGCTTGGTGGCCAGCCACAGGACCGTCAGATGTGAGAGAGTCATATAACCTTCCTTATTATGAGTGGTATCAAGCAAACAAGGTTGCACAAATTCTTTTTTGTTAATTGTCAATTCTTCACAAGAACTTAACTCAAAACATTTTGAATGCACAAAAGAAATGCAAACATATGTCTTCTAACAAGAAAATATACATGTGGGAAATACATGACATATTTTCATGAAGGCACGACTCTCTATTCTTTGTCTATTACATGTCATCAAACATTCATTGATCTGTGTCATAGTACAATGTAGGAATCCTATGTTTAACCCCAAATGTCAATAGGACTTTTCGGAAGTTTATGGATTGGATGAATCAATGGTTCACCTCAACAAAACCATCAATGAGAATGGTCCCTTTGATGGGTTGCTTGCATTCTCTCAGGTATAATTTGTGTAATGTTTAGTTAGCATATATATATATATATATATCTTATATGACTTGCATAGAGTTGGTGGTTATGATCTTGTTTTTGGATCATGTTTGTTGATATCATACAAAACCCAAGGTGGTATTTTGTTTTGTGTTGGTTGTGTAGGGAGCTGTCCTTGCTTGTGCCCTCATTGGACTTCAAGAAAAGGTATTAGTCCTTACACAACATCCTTTAGTCTAAGCTCTTGAAATTCATTAAACAATTTGAAAATATCAATGAGACGACTGCAATTATGTGTAAGGTAAGGCCCCATGGTGGGGGCATTTCCAAAGCTAGGTAGAGGTGATGGTTAAGTCCAACCCTACATTTTGGGAATTTCCCCCACCTATGGGTGTTATCCATTGTAAAGCACAAGGTGAACATTATTATGAGCTTAAACATACCTAGATCACAAGGTGTAAGATGGGGAGGGTTCTTACATTAACTCCTTAAGAGAGGGAGTGATCTTATGCCTACTTATAGGGGTAAGATCCCTCCCACTCTTAAAGAGTACATGTATGGACCCTCCTAGAAAAAGAGGAGGGATATTCATGGATACAAAATGCCCTCCAAATATGCTTAGGTAATTTTTGTAAGTGCTTTATACCATATAATCATGGTTATCACTAATGTAGTCCAACATAATGAACTCAAATGCAGGGATTGAAGTTTGTTGATGCACCAAAATTTGGCAGGATTGTGGTGGTGGGTGGTGCAACGAGCAAAGCCATCCCATTAAAACCTGCATACTTTGATCCAATTTCATGTCCCTCATTACACTTCATAGGTCATCTTTCAACACTTCAATTTTAGCCCCATGATTTGGGATGGGACCTTCGATCTTTTTGTCATCCAAATTATGCAATTGGTGAACTAACCATGCCTACATTGGTATAAATTTGTATATAACAACCACACAAGTTTAGTTGAGAAGGGTTTAGTTGCAGGTGAGCAAGATGCAACACGCAAGAAAGCAGAGTTACTTGCGAAAAAATTCAATGGAGCAATTGTTGTAAGGCATCCGGGGGGACGTGTTGTTCCCAAATTAGGTGTACCTCTCTCACAAATTGACTCTTTCAAAAATCATTAATAATGAATGGAGCAAAAACCCTTCCAACTTCATTGAAAATGGCTTGATTGACAAATTATGACATCAAGTGCAATATTATATCATCCTCCATAATTCTTGCCATGACAAGAAATTTCCAATTTTTAAGGTTTTGGGTTGTGGAACAAATTTGTTAAGGGGAAAAACTGTGTTAATTTCAACCAATTTTCAAGAACATTTGTTTCTTTGTTTTCTGCAGATGTAGTTGCTGCTCAAGCACTCAGAGATTTTCTTACAAGACAAGTGCCAGAACCAATACAAGTCAAAAAGTAAATTGTGAGTAGCTATGCTGCTTTATGCAAATTCCCTTTTGGAGATTGGGCACAACCTAATATCAAATTTATGGCATTTGCTTATGTTTCATATGGTTGAATCTCTGGGCTTCAATTACAACAACTAAAAATCAAACAGCACAAGCCTCAAGGGTACAAGAATGCTTGGATAAGTTGTTCTAGTTAGAAATGTTGGATTGGTGGGTGCATGTTTTAGCTCTCAAAATCCACATTTAATTACAACTTTTAAACATTAGTGATGTGGTTGCTTCCAATTTCACATGTTCTCTTAAGTATAATGATCAAATCTGGGAATTCATGGCCATGGAGGTATGATTGACCTTTGAAATTGGATCTAACTTCACACAAATGGCCCACAAATGCAACGAGTGCTATTGTCATTTATATACATATTATAATAAGACTTAAGATTTCACCCAAATAATTCAGTTGCCACATCAAGTGGTCGACATGATGCTAACATGACAGTAGACACAAACATGCCATGGGCTTAAGGATTTCTTCATTGATAAATGCAATGCATTCAAAATAGAACACTACTATGTGAAAACACTTCAAAATTGTGCATTCCAATTTCCATCACATCATAATAAGGTTTACCTTACATCAATAGTTACACATGTTGTATTGCCATGGTGAATTCCCATCACATCCTACATCGCAATTTTCCACAACATCCATATGTCAAAATTGAATGTGCCCATTGTAACAAATTCGTCCTGATCTAATTTGCAATGTGCAAAAAAAACATCGAAAATTTGTGAAGGTGAAAGTAACTCAACAAAAGGTGACCAACAATTTTAATCAATAGTAAAAGCAAAAGGAACACAAGGACTTTGCACTAAAAGGAAAATGTGACTGAGAGTTTCTTGCAAAATTGGCTTGAGTCACATACTTTGGCGTGTGTGAACAAAATGGGAGTGGTAGAGGTAACATGTCCAATGAAAATAAACAAAAGCACTAAAAGGCCTTGCTAACATGGGCATATTTATAATCTATCATTAGTTTTACACCATTTGATTGGAAATCTTCATCCAAAATAATTTTTTAAAATCAATTTACTGTTGTCACTGGGCATGCTTTTGTGGATAACTTTATTGGCCTTGGCTACCAAGGCAAGGATATTGTTGTGTTCAGATTCGTAATAGAGTATAGTAGCCTAAGGGATTTTGGCCCCTAGGTAATGGGTCTCTTTTAATACGAGGCTTTTTGAAAGGTGATATTTTGGCTTGTGTTGAAACTTGAGATTAGTTCTAGAGTTATAATACCTTGAAGGATTTTGGTTTCTTTTAGAGGATTTTTTTGAAGATTATAATTTTTGCTTGGTGAAATATTTGAGTTTCAAATAATTCTTCTTTTGCATTAAGATATTTTAAAATGTAAATGGTGAGGCCACATTGTGACACACCCCTTGTTGTATGTTGAGTTTTGGAAGATGATAAAAATGTTGTACATTTTATATGGATTGTGTATCTCTCTCTCTCTCTCGCTTTAGAGCCAAGAACTCGTTGGAAACACTTGATTCTCGCATTACTGACATTGGAGTTTGGCATCCGATTTATGTAGGCCCTCATCAACTGAACTTCTGTAAAGGATTTTTTCTATGTGTGAGAAAGCAAAAGGTGAGAGACCTATATGGTGATGATGGGCATATGGAAATTTGGTAATACCTTGTCAACTTTTAAATTAAGAAAAATGACATGTTGGGGTGTCCTAAGGCCCCCTTTACACTAGGAGTCAGGGCCAAAAAAACTTGGGGTCAACTTTGAGCATTTTCTGGGTTGCAAATTGGCCCCAAGTGACCAATAAATGCTAGAACATTGATGTCAGGATATTAATAAATGATGGAACATTGGTACCCCAAGGGTTGCAAATTGACCTCCCAAATTTGATGCTATCCTTTTTTTTCAGCCTTGCCAGGGGCCAACACAAGGCCCATAAAGTTCAGCATTTATTACTAACTTGGGGCAGATTGAAATATTAAATTAATTAATTTTGAAATTTTAATTTCAACAAATCAAATATTCCTAGATATATTCATTATTTTCCTTCAAAATATCTTTTAATTTGGAATATAAATATATATAAATATATATATATATATATATGAAAATTTCAACATTTCTGAAAGTAATATAATTTAGTGTCGAATTGGCCAAGGTACTACTAGTAGGGTAATAGGAATTAAGTTGCAACTTGCTACCTATAACAGCTTGTTGTTGTCTAGGTAAACACATCCTAAAGTTATGAAAATTGTAGTTTAGTGATTACCCATCTTGAGAACTTTTGTGGTGTTAACCCTTGTCTCTAAAAAAAATAGCTAACAAAATGAATGGGACATATTAACCTTGTAACTGAAGAGTCAGTCTGAGATGATTAATTGTGACAAGCTACTTGTCTCTCTCCGTTCCTTGCAAGAAGCATTCTCAGTAAAGCACTCAGAAAATTTTCCTAGTGTATTTGGAGGCCATATCCTATTCATGAAAATATCCATCCTAAAAGATATAGGGTTCCTACACCTAGTCCTCACGAGCGATCCTAAAGAGAGTGAGGGTTCTTACTCCTACTTATAGGTGTAAGATAAGTAGCTAAACTATAGCTAGCTCAGCACCACGAAGGATGAATGGTAAGTGATCAGGAATCAGTTTTTGGTTGGGTTCCAGTTCCCTAGTAACCATGGTAGTTAGCTCATTTGCTTCTTTTTCTCTTTTTTTTCTAACCTACCTACTAAACAACCCACAAGTAGGTTGTTAGTAGGTAGGTAGTAAAAACAGCCTTACATAAACCATCTACTTACCTAGTAGTTGCCTATTTTCCTACCTATCTACCTATAGATGAGACCTATTTCCTACAAATTTGGTTACCAGGGTGAAACCAAATATTAACTCAGTTGAAGTTCATCCACAACTGAGTAATAACTGGCATCCATCCAGTTACCCACTGGTGAGTGCTGGTTCACTTTGGCCTTATTGTTTCTTTTCTTTTAATGGACAAGTCACAAAAGATGACGTAACAACTCCTCTTGCCAGACTTCTTATTGTTCTTCTTTTTGGAAGAAAGATGGATGCAAACCTGCCAAATTTTCTTTCACCTTCTCTAGAAGGATAAACAACAACACCTTGTGCCAAACTTTCTTTTTCTTTCTTCTTCTTCTTCTTCTTCTTCTTCTTTTTTTCTGGAAAGAAAGATGACATTAAGTAATCCTGCCAAATGTCCTTTCCTTTTCTAGAAGGAAAGATGACAATAAACACATTAAAAACACCAGGCCAAACTTTTTAAAATTTTCTTTACTGGAAGAAAGATGACGACGATAAATCGGTAGGTAGTTGGGCGGTTATTAGAAATGCCACAAAATATCCGGTGGTTATCAGGCGGTTCATAAGATTTTCAACTGTTGTTCTCAATAAATCGAGGCGATATAGATATATATATACCCATGGTTCCCCAGAGAATCAGAGGACATATTCACATACACAAGTAAAATAACCTTCTGCAAAACTGCTGGTTCTTTGCCGGGTTTTTCATGAAAACCTGCCCAACCTTCAAACTCTGAAAGCTTTCAAAACCCAGAAGTTATATGATTCTGAAAATTTCTCAAAAACACCAGACCGTCTATCTGGAGGTTATTTTGAAAATGAAATAACCACCCAATACCCGTGATTTTTGGACACAAAATTTGTCATTTCTTTCACAGAAAAAGCTCGGAAAGTCTTAAAGAGATATGTTTCTAAGTGAGTAAATTCCACAAAATTCGCTATGTTTTGGGAAAAAAATTGCCAAATAATCACTATCAAAGAAATTGAAGAAGAAACCCTGCCAACACCAGCACTTTTTTTTTTTCCATGTAACGAACGACCTGCCCCAGACTTTTTTTTGTGTAATTGGAGGCCGCTTACTGTACATAATCTTTCCTCCACAAAGGAGGGGCACTTCAAAAAACATAATGCCCACATCCTGATGTGGCTGCCCATCCTCGTTTTTCCCCCTCATGACATCCAGCAGGTACCTGGCGGGTGCACAGTATGTGACTCCAGACAGTAAAATTTATTGCGAGAAAGTCAAAATGTGCCGGTTTATCTCAGGAAATTAGTTTTTTTGCATCAAATTTGTGTAGCTTGCCGTGGCTGGTGAAAGGTGCAACACAGTTGTGCACCTCCAAAAAAGAGTGTAATAGATTGGACCTAACCGCGGCTCAGTATTTCTGATTGGTCCAGGTGGTTTGTTATTAGTAGTCGCTATGTATCTGCAGTTCCAGTTACAGTTTTATTGGTGGGGTAGCCAAAAAAAAATGGTAAACGTAGACATTTAATTTTATTATCCAGAATGACAAACTGAGCACCGGTGGAGATGGTCTAACATTGTTATAAACCTGCAAAACTTTATTGTTTGGTAATAAATCTGCCAAATTCTTTTTTTCTTTATTGCAAAGAAAAGTAGTCCGTCCAACAAAAGGAAGACTGAAAAGGCAAATGATGATAGCTGAATTATTGGAGTTTGGCACAAACACAGAGAGAGAGAGAGAGAGAGAGAGAGGGTTTGTTTGTTGGAGGGCAGTAGATATAGCCAAAATGCTATATTAAAAATCAAAAATGCTAAAACTATGTACCTTTTATGAGATTTTCAATAGCCATATATAACTCGACCAAAATTTAAGAAAAAATTTCCAGATTTATACACATGTTGGTGGTTCAAGTAGGGTAGCCGAAAATATAGAACGATTTAAAAAAAAAACTACTTTCATATTTAGCATGTTGCCAAATCTGGCTAAATCTTTGAGTGGATCATCACAACTTTGGCTAATAGAAAAGACACTGGTCCAAGTTGGACCAGCATTTTTTTTTACTGGCGAGATTTCGCCAAAGAGAGAAAATAACAATTTTAAAATTAGAAGAGAAGTGATTTCTGAGGTTTTCAGTTGGCAGAAGTGAGGAAAAAACGGGGGGGTTGAAATCGCCAGGTTCTTGTCTTTGGTTTTCATTTTATAGCCAGAAATATAGAAGAACCATAAAAAATTGATACTTTATTTCTGGTTTATAGCCAGATTTGGCTAAATATTCGTAGGTGATGATCGCCATTTCTTCAACATCTTCCTAATACAGGTTTTTTTTTTTTTTTTCCCCAAATTCCTCAAGTAGGTCCACTGGCAATGATCCCAGCATTAATTAGCATTAAATGGCGATTGTCCTATGTGGGATGCAGCATTTTTTCAAAAGTGCTACTACTACAAGTGGCGAATGGCGACCTAGGAAATGCCGAAGTCTAGTGTATGGCAAATTTAATTATTTTTATTTTTAAAAAAGTCCAAAAATCACCAAAAATTCTTCCTTTTTTTTCATTTTTTGAAAAATGAATTTCGCCAAGTTACGAATTTCGCCACCAAAAAAACGAGAAAAAACCACTGCTTCCCATCAATCATCGCCATTCTGGTCTTTTTATAACACAAAATTGCCCCCAAAAAAAAAAAGACGCTGCTGGGTCCGAGTCACGGGGGGCCCGCCCGCTTGCATACGCAGCAAGCAGGAGCTCTGCACACGGCGGTCATGGCGCGTTCTGCGCCACACAACGCGTCCAGTGTCCGCCTCCATCAGGCATCGTCAGACCAGCGCAAGAGCACTCTCCTTCACTCCGTCGCTACTCACATGCTCTCGCTCTCTACCTCCCTGCCTCCCTTTGTCTCGAGCTTCTTCAGTAGGGGAATGGAACCAGCTTCCGAAGAAGAAGAAGAAGAAGAGGGATCCGCAGAAGAAGAAGCCTGGTAATACAGACAGACAGACAGACGGGTAGGAGACTGTTTGTTTGTTTGCTCTTTCTTGTTCTGTCGCTTACCGTCGTCATTGTTGAGAGAGTAAGGAGAACTGCGTGTAAGGTAACTAGACTACTTTCTTGTTTTGTCTTCTTCTTTTTGGTTTGAAGAATTTTTCTGTTGCGATAGAGAAGGCGTAGTTCCGAGGGGAGAGGATCGAGTTGAAGGAAGTGAAGAGAGAGAGAGAGAGAGATGGGGGATTATTGGCTGCGTACCGTGACTATTCCTTTCAGGCGAATGTGGAATGTCGTGGTCATCAGATTGCATCCTAAGAAGCGGAAGCGTGGTAAGTATGCGTTCCCTGGATCAATTCTCTATCCGGGTTGCTGTATTTGTCTAATGGCTGGTGGCTTGAGCGTATGGGGGAGTAAGCTAACGGGAGGGAGAAGAATCGTGCCGGGTAGCTTTCTTAACAAAGGCGGAGAATATTTGGCTGGTAGAAAGAAAGAGAGCTTTTGAGTTTTCATTTGTACAAGACGGTAGAGACCCCAGGGCTGCAGAGGCTCTCTATTTGAGTATTTTCTGTGGCAAAATCAGCTTCTTCTTGCATTTTCTGTGGAGACCCTCATTGTTTTAGAGTTTCGATGAGTGGATGCTTTCATACATTACATGCCAGGATTGACTTGACATGTTGTAATCATCAGTGGGAGATCTTTGCCTTATCCTCTCTGGTGGCAATCTCCATAAGTAATTGATCTGCCTGAGAAGCGTGCCCCTCATGATCCAGTTCTTCCAGCCTTGTGCAATTCTGATCAATTCCGGATTCTCCCTGAAGCTTTGCACTGCCATTTGGAATGAATCATGGCAGTGTACAGATGTCACAATTGTGTAGTTCCTCCTTGACATCTGTCTAGTTCTGGCCATAGTAGAGACATTGAACTATGGTAGATGGATGTCGGATTTTGAGATTTTTGTATGGACAATGGAAGGTGAGGAGTTGGTTGTAGTTTTTCTCAGACTTTCTTGTGAGTGCCCAGGTCTTGGATATTGTAGGTACAGCATTGAAGTTGTTTGTTTCAGTTTGCATGATCCACACACAGAACCAATCTTTACTGACATGTTGTTGTGGGTTTTTCAGGGACTGGCATGAAAAAGCTTTACAATGATGTAGTGTCATGTGGCTATGAGGATGTGCATGTGATGTGGTCAATGCTGCAACAGCCAGCCTTCCCTCTGGATTCACCAAAGGGAGGGAGAACACTTTATGGAAATTATACACTTGCAGAGGTCTATGACTCTTGAGAGTGGACAAGCCAGCCAGCTATCCACCTTGTACCATGAGGTCACTGAAACTTGCTCTGAGTAATGGATGGTACATTCTCCAAAGCCTTTGATTGTATATTATGTTCCTGGCCTGGGATGACTGCCCGTTTTTTAGTTGAGGTGGTCTGATCTCCGAGTCTTTTTTTTTCCTTTCCCTTAGGGGCTTATGCAGGTTGCCACAATCATGCACTCCGAATGATGTCTGGTTGGGTTCCCTTCTCTCCAAAATGTGTAGCCAAAAGCCAGCATGCTTAGAAACTTTCCTGTGCTTAGAGTCTCAGAAGATAGCAAATATTAAGATGTGAGGAGGAGATCACTTTTCAGTCTATTGCTCAGAGCTCCGTGTACTATATTAATATATCTGTAAAGTGTGAATACAAGACACTCCTAGCAGTGCTTCTTACAAAACAATACAGTACTTTCACACCTTGGCTTTGTTGCTTCTTGCACCTGTTTCTTCCCGAATTTCTCTTTTGCATCCAGGTACATATGAGCACGTGCCTTGCTGAGGAGCCAATTTCTCTGCCCAATACCGACCATGAAGCCTTTTATTGCTTAGGCATTTTATCCCTTCCTTTTGCAGAATTCTATTTCATTGTAAATCCTGAAACATGTCTACAGCTCTCATAGAAGAGATGATGGCAGCAGCTGCCTGCAGAGTGGTTCTCATAACTCTGTTGAGGCCTCTCTATGCCTTAGGCTTAGGCCCTTTCTTGTACAGGGGACAAGCTAAAATGAAAGCTTAGCCTCCCAAGCAAGCTTGTTGCAGCTTGAATGAGGGTACTCTTCACTTTGTTGATTAGTTGTGTTTCTTGAGGCTAGCCAACATCCTGACTGAGTCTTCGAACTGCTTCCAGAAATGTGATAGAAACTTAGGATGCAGATCTTTGTGTAATGGTTAGCCTGAAATTTTGGTTGGATTATTGTTTACTTCCACACCAACTGTTGGGAGCTGATTGAAGTTGTTGGGGAGTATTATGACTGTAATCATTCTTTTCATGGTAGATTTTATTTTGCTTGTAACCTACAGAATGGTTACCTTTAAAGATTGTTGTAGAGTTTGCGTTGCAATCTCATAGATGTGGTTCACATACAAAGTTCTATTTGAGGAGAGGGTCTTTGTGCTGACTATTTATAAGAAGGTGTATCCTGTTGGTGACTATTGTGCTGGTGCTGTGTAGAATTCATGGTGTGGTCTAGTATAGGGTTGTGGCATTTGCTTGTGCTTGGTTTCACCTAATTTTGACTAGCAAATGTTTATTCATGCTTTTAGAGTGTCAGCAGTTTCGTCTTCTTTTTCTTTGAATGTCTGAATCTTACGTTCATAATAGTACTACAATCTTTTTGGATTTGTAAGTGTCCTCAGGATTGTGATAGTTCATAGGTTTTCTTTGGACTTGTAGCCAGTGAGTGGGCACCTAGCAATGAGCAAGGTAATGAGCCTAGCAGCAAAGGACTTCTCACCAACTGCATATATGCTCCACTCAATACCTCCACTCTGCTTCTCATGACAAGAACAAAAATTCAGCCATTGGAGGACAAAAATAGCTGGCTGAGCAGTGAAGGAATGAGTGCAACATTGCACAGTGCTGTAGCTCAGCCTCCACATCAGTTGCTGGCAGGCAAGCTCATAAATAAAATTCAATCTGCAGGTACCAAAACCTCATGTTCGTAGAGAATTAATGATTTTACTCTTCTCCTACTAGACAAAATCACTCTGTTCTTATACCATCACTTATGCTGTCATATTGCTGTCTTGTTTGGGAATGACTTGTTGGAAACCTTTGATTTACTTCAAAAATCAACTACCAATTGTGAAGTTGACTATTTTCACAAAACTGGGAAAAATAATAACCTACTAAAAATATATGCACCCCAGAAGAATGGAATCAAGCAACATCTGGAAACTGAAAGAAGGGAATCGGGGAACCCGCATTGGCATTATGATTCATTCATAGCAAAGGAACTTCCAAAACAATAACCTGCTAAAATTTTATTGTACATGGGGTGTGTACATTCACACCCCCCTTACAACGAGTTTTCCCCTGCCTTTGTCTTTTCACACAAAAGTCATAACCAGACTCTACAAAGACATGGCATGATTGTCTATACAAGACAGGCACAGGTGGTGATGCTAGTCAAATAGGAAAACTCAATTTAAAAGTTCCACAAACTTCTTCTAAAGCCTATTTTGGAATTTTGCTGAACAGATTCCCTGAAGAGACCTGTGCCACTTAACCTTACAGGTGTTGGTACTGAATTCCTCAGGACCCAACTCCAGTTTTTTATCTCCTAGAGCTGGGAAAAAAACTGCATGATGTGCATTCATCCTAGATTGGGGGGGGCACACTACTTTAAAACAAATAATGTAAGAACACTGCCACATGAACACACAGACTTGAATCCTTGAATTGACCTGAAACTACTCAGCCAACAGGCTTCCTAAATGACTACTGCTGTGCACCTTCATAAGAGAAGGAAGTCACCCATACTTGGCCTACGTGCTTGGATCAGCACATGGGTAGCCCTGTGCCAGTATGGTGAAAACCTGAGGGTCAATTTCTGTGGGACACAGCTGATTTGGATTCCATGCTGTATAGATGGAGTAGTGGTTCATGCACAAACCCCCTACTCAGGAGGGTTTGTGGCAAGAAGGTAGTACTCTGGAGTTAGGAGGGAATCCCCATCATCTCAGGTTTGAGAAACCTGGAAGTCAACTAAAGTGACTTTCCCCTAACTACATCGTCACATACAGTATCAAAGGGATCAAAACTGCAGGTTTTGCGATATTTTGCTTTTAGCAAAGTGGAACTGGCTCTGGCACTGAAATTCTTTTGAACATCAGAAACCTATTGGGCTAAAGAGGCTTTATCCAACTCTGGCCTTCAATTGCCGAATCACAGTCTCAGAATCGTTTCTAGCAGGAGAAGCTTTACTTCTTTCTCTCTCAGCATCCTTGGCATCCTTCTCTGCTTTCTTCTTCTCCAGCTCTACCTGCTTAACGTTGTCCTCATGCCCCCTCTTGAACATTCTCACAAAGTTGAACAGTATTGATGTCACTGCAATCACAACAACCCACCCAACAATAAACTATATTTGTGACTCAAAAACAAATTTGAAGTTACCTGACAATACCCAAAGGATTCTTCAACAATCGAGATATATTGAGATGATCAGTAAGAGCAAAGGGAATTTACCTTGCTCAAACGGGCACCTTGTAGGATCCTCTCCAAAGTACTGTGCCAGTGAATCCGCATTTCGACCCTGTTGTCATCAGATACACATAATGGGCATCTTAAAAGCTTCTTTGGAGCAGAAAGCCTCCCTTGCCTATGCATAGCATTCCCAATCATAAAATCCAGGCAGGGATGTAAATCCAAATCCTCTAAGAAATGCTCTCCAAATTTTTTATGTTCGGCAGACTTCTGTGATGCTGGTTTGGAAGAAACTTACCACTTCAGCATAAAGAGAAGCAAGAGAGCGGACATCAGCCTCAGCTGTTGTGAGGAACTCCTTCAATGCCTGGACTCCAACAGGAACAATTTTAATAGCAGGAAAGAAAAACAACCAGGCAAATATCCAATTTGTGGAGGAGGAAAAACCAGATACTGTTTACTTCCTCTTTAAGGATGAACAGGTTGGAAGGCTTTCACACACATACCTTTCGGAAACCTTCAGATGCAGGGCCATCATTTTCTGAAACACTGAGTTCCTGTTCCACTTTCTCGAGACCTTTGCTAACTGATTGCATCTCTTCCGCCAAAGATTTCAGCTGAATCTGTAATGCAACATGACACTTCACAGTTCAGAACATCTTCTACTTCAATCCTGACCCCTTAATGTGCTTGAATCAAAACCTTTCCTAACATGACCAGACCTTTCAACTTCACATAATGGGCCTGTAGAGAAGATTACCTTGGTTGCAGGTTCCAAGTTTGGGAGGTCCTTGTCAAAGTCAAGAAGATCAGGTAACTTCTCGGCTATGACCTGTTATGCCAATGTTACAACAGAAAATAGAAGATGGGGTCATGTTTTCTCAGAGAGGTCAAATCTCAAAGCAAAAAAACAAGGAAAACTGATCATGAAACAGAGAGGTGAACAGCATTGGTTGTCAAAGGCTGAAGGAAGAAGGGCTCTTGGGAGAAGTCACAAAACATTGAATAATATTAAGAAGAATTTCTCACCTTGCAAAGATAATGCATGAGAGTCATTTTACTGTTGCGCGCCCGTGTGTCTGTTAGTTTGAGGAGACTGTCCAGCTTGAATCCAATTGCTGATCCTGCACATGTGGCAAAAACGCAAACACAATATGCCAATATGGTAGACATCAATGTACATGAAAGGTATCACAAAGCAAAGCACAGAAACAATGGAATGTATTGAGTATCCTACTCCCCCTGTGTTTAGTATCCTACCTCGAGCTGTTCCAGAATTAAGTGCATTGCCAAGGGACAGTATGGTCTGCATTACGCGACGTAATTTAGCTGATTCCCTCACCTGAGTTACACATACCGGATTCTTGATCAGAATTTACTCACCAATACAGAAAGGCAGATTCAAACTACTTTCTCTGCATTTGCCCTCTCATCTCACTGATATCAAGTATAGGTTACTTTGCCATGTAACTGAACTCCTTGGGATACAGTAATAAGAGCTACATTGCAAAGGTGAGAGAGAGACCATACAGCACACCAGCACTTGAACTGAGGTACATGAGAGCCCTATTATGCATTGGAAAGTGAGAGACCTTTCACTAGTACCATGCAATATATCCTGATCTACTTCATACACATAAGAACTGCAAACAAAGACAAAAGGTGTGTAAACCAAACCAACCTCTTTGGAAGCATCGTTTACAATATCCAAATTAGTTCGCAGATCTTTGATCTGTTACAAAAACGTGCTAGTTCATCAGACAGCAGGAGGAGGGCCTGAAGGCAGTAAACTTCCCAAAGTTCTGAATTTAGAAACTGCATGCAACAACCAAGACCAGACATTACCTGTGAAACAAAAAGAATTTTGAAGGAGAAAACTCGCAATTTGGCCTCCATTCTTGGGACCCTCATCATTTCAAGAAAAAACTGCAAGATAAAAACTAATCAAACATATCATCCTGAGAGTTATGAATAGAAATTTGTGTTTGCACAATTCACAATTTAAAGAACATAAGATGCAGTCTTATGTTCTTCAAGGACCAGCAATGCTAACACCAAAAGTGGAGTTTGCCATGACCTGCTAGATTTGTTGGCACAGATAGTGATACAATGCCTAGGCTGCAAGCTTTGAGGAAATGTAAGAACAAAGAGTTTCAACACTGATGCCAGAGAGCTTCTAAGGTTGAGAGATGCATCAAAGCTGAAAACATGTATAAAAATTCTACACAAACAGACAAAACTCCAAGAGGATGGCAAAACTGTACCTGTTCGGACTTTCCTAGAGTGGCTTTGTCACCAGGAAAATTCTGAGTGCAATCCCACAGACACAAAAGTAAGAGCACTGACATCTATGCTCAGTTCGTTTCCTCTTAACAATGCCACAAGGAAACTTGAAATCAATTCTCAGTATTATGGAACTATACAAAGATTTTCTGCTAGAGTTATAACCACCCCTCATAAAGACTCAGAGATCAAGGAGGAAAATTTGTATTCCAATGTTACAAAGTTAAAATCAAGGACAACCTATCAACCTACCCGCAGCATCTCCATTTCTTCCTTTGTTGGGCAGAACTTGATGAGATTTTCAACCTGGTCTGTGTCCAACACAGACCCATCCAAAGCAAGAACTCCACTCTGGAGACAGAGATCCTCAAGTCAGTAGTGCCAAAAAGCCCTTGGAATCATGCCCAAAGGACCAGCAAAGCAAACTCCTGACACAAACAAATCATAGAAACCCAATTGTCTCAAAAAAAACATATTGCTGAAATAACAACATACCAATTCCATAAAACACCCTTAACGTGGGACAACATTCACTTACAATCACATCTGGCAAAGGCATCTTGACTTTTGTGAGCATAATCTCACAATTATTTGCTCGCCTAAGGTCAACCTGCATGTGTGAAGTAACAATCTTAAATCAGGTGGTCTTAAACTGATCATGTGACTCTTTCGATGAGCCATAATTTTGTTGGCTTCAGAAAGTCTACCAGAGATGCACACTCAGTGACCATCAACCATCATATCACATTATTGGGTATCAGGGTCAGTGTAAGAAGGGGCAATTTTTGTACCAGATGAACTTTCTCCTGCTTTGTTGCTGCTCTTTTTGATCCTGCCCTATCTCCAGCTACAGAATTTGAAACTGGTGCTGCTGCTGAAAATAGGCTCTCCAACTCAGACATGTCAAAATCAGGTGCTCTGTCAGACAGACCCACAAAACATGATCAGTACATATACTCAGATCTGTGATCATTGTACTATTGCCAGCAAGTGTTCTGTCAGTGGCTTGCATTCCACCTCTAAAAATCTAAAAGCATGGTTGCACACCCCCTCTCTTGTGACAGATTCACAAAGAACTGCAAAGTGCAAAGGATCTTCCAGAAAGGTACCGTGAAAGATCTTCCTGTTTCTGATTCTCTGCCCACAAACTGCCTTGAACAGCACGAGTGACTTTCACCCAGTGAAGGGGTTTCAAAGATGCTTTCTTGGGCAATGGCTGCAGTGGAGCAGCAACAGCTGTGGGTGCAGGAGGCAATGCCCGACCTCCTGTTGGCAAGGGAGTGGCAGAGGAGCCTATTGAGGGAGGGGCTGGAGGACCACCTTGGCCCTTACCAAGAAGGGGAGTGGGTGGTGGCAGAGGAGCACCAAATTTGCCTGCAGTTGGAGGAGGTGGAGGACCACGAGGAGGAGCACTGGGCCGTCCTAGAGGAGGTGGAGGTGGTGGCGGAGCACTTGGCTGTTTTGGAGGAGGAGGGGCACCAGGCCGTCCTGGAGGAGGTGGTGGTGGAGGTGGAGTAGGAGCACTTAGTCTCCCAGGAGGAGGTGGTGGTGCAGGTGGAGGAGGACCACCCGGTCTTCCTGGAGGAGGTGGTGGTGGAGGAGGAGGAGCACCTGGTCTTCCAGGAGGTGGTGGTGGTGGGGGTGGTGGAGGAGCACCTGGTCTTCCAGGAGGAGGTGGTGGTGGTGGTGGAGGTGGTGGTGGAGGTGGCGGAGGAGCACCTGGTCTTCCTGGAGGAGGAGGTGGTGGGGGAGGTGGCGGAGGAGCACCTGGTCTTCCTGGAGGAGGAGGAGGTGGTGGTGGTGGAGGTGGTGGAGGAGCACCTGGTCTTCCTGGAGGAGGTGGTGGTGGAGGTGGAGGAGCACCTGGTTTTCTTGGAGGTGGTGGTGGAGGAGGGGGAGGTGGGGGAGGTGGGGGAGGAGGAGCACCTGGCCTTCCTGGAGGAAGAGGCGGTGGTGGAGGTGGAGGGGGAGGAGGAGCACCTAGCCTTCCTGGAGGAGGAGCACCTGGCCTTCCTGGAGGAGGAGGTGGTGGTGGAGGAGGAGGAGGAGGAGCACCTGGCCTTCCTGGAGGAGGAGGTGGTGGTGGAGGTGGAGGGGGAGGTGGAGCACCTGGCCTTTCTGGAAGAGGTGGTGGTGGTGGTGGAGCCTCACCTAACCTTGGTGGAGGGGGTGGGGGTGGAGGTGGAGGAGGAGCACTGCCAAATTGTGTTGTGGAAGGGGGAGTTGGAGGAGGAGGAGCCCTGCCAGGTCGTGTTGGGGGAAGGGAAGGAGGAGGTCCCCCAATTCCAGAGTAATCAGTGGAAGGGAGTGCAGATGCACGCATAATGCCTGGAGGTTCTGGAGGTGGCAAAGTATGAAGTGGGCTTAGTGTATAAGTTTGAGGAGCAGAAGAAACCAGTGGCTTGAATTTACGAGGAGAGCCAGGGGAAGACCATGTGCCATGGCCACCTGGAGAATCACCCGGTAGCAGCTTCTCCAACCGTTCCTGGAACTCAGAGGCAGTCATTTGCTGCAGAAATCTAAGAGCAGCATCCCCATGACCATCCACCCAGTCCCCACTACTGAAAAGCTCCTGAACTTTTGCAAATGCATCCATGGGTAATTCTCCCTTCTCTTCCCCACCAAGCATTATCACAGGGGCAATTGACATAGGAGCCACCTCTGTTTCATTGAAAAGCACCTGTCAAACAACAGCAACTCTATGTGAGAATCTGAGGAAGTGTGAAACCAAAACCCTGTAAATCAAACCTCTTGTCATGCAGACCATGTGTTCACTGGCCTTTTGTGACAGATGGAGATATGTTCTTTTTCTTTCAACTAGAGAAACAGAGAAACCAAAAATGTGATCGGAAATATCAGATGGGAATTTGTAGGTCATGGTACCATACTCATGTGGGTTCAACCACAACACATAACTGGTCTCATAAACCCTCAGGAATTACAAGCATATAAGGCACACAATTGTAATGCTGCAAGACAGGAGTGACTCACCTCTGCTCGGAAATCTTTAGGGAATCGTTCTTTGGCATTCCATAAAATGTCTATGTCATCCCGTGTGAGAATTAGGATATTGGACCTAATGAAAGCTGTATTAAACATAACCCGGAACATCATCTCCTCTCGCTCTGTTTCATGCTCCAGATTTATGCACTCCATCACAACATCACCTCTCACAGCACATTGCAGATCGATCTTGACAACGTCACAATCAACCTGGATTGACCCACAGTGGTTGATGGTATTATGATAACCACCATGCTCTCAAAGACCATTTCCAGTTCCTGACAGTTTCTTCTTGTGTTACTGGGGTACATTGCTACAGCAGCTATTCTCACAATTAGTATCATGTGCTCATGATTAGGTTCCAATTAGTCCTGCTCAATGCTGTATACCATGCCTGACATATGATGCTTGTGGTTTCTTTGGTGATTTCTTGCATGAAGAAATCTCTGTGCTGACAGCTAATCTGGCATTCTTTGATCAGCCACCACCAGTATTGAGAGCTAAACAGAACACAAGCTCAACCAGAGCATACTTCAGGCATACAAGACCAGAGAATCAGCACCAATGCAAACTTGGTTCTTGTGCATGTTGAGAATTCTCAACACCCAGGAAACCCTAAATGTAACCTCCTACTCTCAAAAGTGAACAAATTGCAGGATATGAATTGTACAATGACAAAACCCATGACACAGGCAAGCCCTAAAAAGAAAAACCCTTGCAGACTCGAATCCTAGGAAATGAGGACATGTACCTGACGATAGTGCCGGACTCGCTTCTTACTTTGAGAGAAAAGCATTTGGGTTGTGCGGTTTTTTTTGGACCGTGGATCTTGTCCAAATATGCGAACCAAAGGCCTGCACCCTCCCTCAGAATCGAAGCTTGGAACCACCCTGAAGATAAGACAGTCTAATGTAAGCGACCGGTCAGGTGGAGGCCATTCTGGTGCGTTGTTTCTTCTCGAAACATATTGAAGATACCGGAGTTGTGATGGCATTGGATTCAAAGGTGAAAGAAGAGGAAGCAATCCTTTGGGCGCCTCCCTGTGAAGCATATCCAGGGTTTTGAGCTCCCCTGTATACATCTTCCCATATATAAGAAATGCTGCAAGGATGAAAGCAAGCAATGGCCAGCCTCCTCTCTCACAATGCATCAGAATTATGTTCTGATTGCCTTCTAAAGACAACCAGCTCTCACTGGAGCGAAGAAAATGGTGAATCATCTCCATGGACAGAATCGGGCAACCTTCATACTGGCGAGGATAATCCATGACTGTCATATCATACTGTGCTAAAATCTCTGTCAAATGACTCTTCCTCTCCCCCTCCCTGAAATTGAACACCAGATACGATGAGTCTGGAAACTGCTCATGCAGCTGTGTGGCAATCTGCCGCATGTAAATCTTGTATGTCTCATCCTCAAACACATCCGTCGAGAAGCAGGAATCAAACACTGCACAGCAGCACACAAAGCATCTCAGTCTCTTTCACTGAGGGCAACAGAGAGAAAAACAGCCCTAGCATGTGCGTGAACAAGCAGTCCTTTAGACCAACAGTCTCTCTTTCACCCATCCTCATTAGGGTTACAGCCTTCCTTCTTCACATGGGGGTGGGGTGAACACATGCTGCCGCTGGATTGAAAACCAAATGCAGTCAACCAAACCCTCTTTGCAGAGACCTCAAAAGCCGCTAGGGTTTCCAATGCTAGCAATCAATCAATCAATCACTACTATTGACCCAAGCTAAAATCCTTACTAGCAAACACCCAGTATATGAATTTGGAACCCACACAGAATCACAAACAAGAGGAAACCGAAAGAGACAACAAAAACCCTCCCCTCCCCAACCAAAAAAAACACAAATCTTCCTCTCACCATAGACACGCTCAGTGATTTCGAGAAGGCCATCAGGTGGCCTTCTATAGAAAAACCTCCTGAACAACGACATACTCCCATGCGCAAGCACACATACGGATCTCTTCAAAAACTCCCTTCCTTGTTCTTGTTCTTGTTCTTCTTCCTCCTCCTGCTCCTTCTCTTAGCTTCTTCCTAGCCCTAACAAGCAACCCACTCTCCAATTCTTCCCACGGCCACTATTGCACTACCTAGATCCGTGCAAAACACTCCAGTCCTTGTCCGGCAGCAAGTCGCCCAGCTGCGAAAATTGGTAGCCGCAGGAGCATCCAAGGTGGAGAGGGCGGAGAACAGAGGGCAAGCGATGGCGCGAGCAGGGAAGCAAGCGAGAGAAAAAAGAGAGGAGAGAGAGAGAGAGAGAGAGAGAAGGCAATGGTGGGGCTGCCTGCCACACACGAACAGCGCAGTGCAGTGAAGTGCAGTGAAAAGTGCAATGTTGTGATGTACTGGGGTTGTGCTGATAAGTAAAAAGAAATGAAAGGGAAAAACACTAATTGATCTTATTGCCCCTAAACTTATTAGGGTTATAGTATTTAGAGCACCCCCAGCTATGCTCCGTATGTGACCCCTCTATATTAAAATGGGACGAAGAAAAGTCAAAACATGCTGGTTGGTTTGGCTCAGGAGAAAGGTTGGGTCTGCTCCTCCCTCCATATTTGCACAATTTGCAGACGCTAGTAAAAGGCGCAGCAAAGTTGTGCACCTGCTAGAGACGAGTGAAATAAATATGATTGGACTGCTGCTCCTTGTTCTGATTGGCCAATCATCATGATATTGGTCCAGGTGGTTTACTATTAGTAGTCTCCCACCTATTTGCAGTCTGAGCTTTATGGGTGGGGTTGCAAAAAAGTAAATAACTAAACTTGGATGTGAGAAATTTTTTTTGGCAGGGGGTTACGTACAGAGCATTGGTGGGTATGCCCTTAAGTGTAGTAAAATATTACAGAGGGTGTTGACTAGGCTTGTGTGTAGGTGTGGAGAAAAAAATATTATGACCAATAAAATTGCTGGATTTGGTCATTTAAATTTCTTTTCTTAGTTATATCTTGAGTGGACTAACTCTCAAAATGTGTAATAGGGTTTGGTAGGTTTGCAAGAATTTTAGAGGACCAATGGAAATGCTAGAATAGGATCATTATTTTCAATGTTTAGCATAAGGTTGTGTGTGGGCCCAAGGATTTTGTTTTTGGTCAGGCCAATGGGATTGCTCGATTTCGTGGACTGAATTTGTTTTCTTTAGTTATCTTGAGTGAAGTAACAGTTCAATGTCTAATTGCGAATTTTTCTTTTGGGCAGCCAACATTTTTCTTTTGGGCAGTAGAAACACGGGGCATCTATGTATATTTGTGTATATTTTCAACACTAGTGATACCTAGTGCAATGTTGTGATGTTATAGGGTTGTGTGAATTATTGGTAACTAAAAAAAATGGTCAGGCAAAAACATTATCTAATTAGTGATTTTATAGGGCTTTTTTTTATTCACTACTAAGCATAAGCCTCTTCCACAAGACCTTGTATTATTTTCTGTATATTTTCTAGACTAAGAGTGTAATGTTGGAAATTGTGATGTATTCTTGTTGGTAGGTAAACAATAAAAGGGGCCACATTAAAAAAAAAATCATCTTATTGCCCACATAGGGTCTTTTTTCACCCCTAGTAGGCACAAACCTTTTCCATAGACCCTAAATATTTTTTAAATGTTTTCTACCTTAATATTATGACCCTAGTCTTTGTACAAACCGGGTTGAAATAAAATTTTAAAGAACATCCACAAGTTTTTTTTTAAATTAAAGCAAGTTGAGAATGTTTCTTTTGTTTTGGGAAGCAAATCATGAGGGTATGGAAGAACAAAATAAATGGTTCTTTCATTCAAACTCATGGTCTTAATTTATCCACAATAAAAGTCCATCTGATTTTATATATATATTCTTTATATTCAAATAAAGAATATTATTTATACATTATTTATACACATAAATAATGGACATTCTTTGGGGGTACAGGAATTTGTAAGCATTTGGATGTCTATGTAACTTGTTGGTAGGGAATTCAAGGTCATTGGTTAAAGAGGTGCACTTGGTGCAAAAGATGACAAGTTATTGGGAATAATAATAAATTATTTGGCGTGGGGAGGGGTCCCACAGAATGAGTTAATCAAAGAAAGCATCAACTTTGGAACTCCCACTATGCAACAAACATCCTCATCTTTGTCATATTTGGTATGTGCCCTTGATTTTGTCTTTGATATAAAACTCTTTCAACAAAAGACTTGATGTTCAAAAATTTAGATATTCATGGGTATAAGGTGCCTTCCAAATATATTGAGAAATTTATGAGAATGCTTCACAATAATTGATGATTTGTTTCATTTCATTTTGCATCATACATAAATGATTTTTTGACTTGATATCATTTTATTTTTTTTAAATTAAATTTCCCCCCATTATTGGAGATACATCCATGACCTTCGACCACACCAAACTTGTCTACACATGATGGTTTGTCAGTCATGGCATGATCCAATAGATGCACAAACACAAGGTGCACAAAGGAAATGAGATCTACTTTTGTGGAGATTGTATTTTCTTTTGTTTTTGTGTGTTGTGTTTTTTTTTTTTTTTTTCAATTTTTAATCAAGATCTGCTTTGTGAAGTTGTGAATACCCAAGAAATTGTTTTACAACACAAATGCAGAGATATTACAAATGTATAGATATTGAGTTGAACCTTGAATATCTATACTCAATATCTATACATGTAAGATGTTATGTATAGGGAAAGTTTGCTCCCTAGGGCTATTAGAGTTGTAGTCCAAAGGTGTAGGCTAAATAAATTAGGGGAGGCCCATGGTAGCGAAGTTGTCACCAACCTTAAGCACAAAAGACCATTAAATTCAAGTGGTGGGAAGGCTTGCATGTGATTAATAGAAGGCTTTTGCAACTAACTAATGAATGATTTTTTGTGCAAGGAATTGTGTTCAAATCCAAAGCCAAAAATCTCAGAGTGTTTTATGCCTACATGTTGGACTAACATCCTTCCAACTCTTAAGGAGTAAGCATAAACATGATCCCTCCTTTTTTATACAAGGATATTCAATATACCCTGTGCCTCCCAATGTATTCTGAAATTTCCCAAAGTGTTCAAAAAAAAACTTCAAATCACTCAAATTTTAAGGTTGATGTTGCCATTCATCATCTCTTTTCATCCCATTGTTCATACCCTAAAATTCACATACAACCATCTAGTTTTACCTTTCATTAATTAGATTACATGCATATAACAAACTTAGCTCATCGGAAGAAAGGAACACATATTCCATTAATAAACAATGAATAATGTCATTTTTTTAATTATTTAAAGGTTGATCCACAATTTTGACAACTCCACATTTCTATCAATACTTCAGTTAGCAATACTAGAACTTGGAGGTGATTATGAATATAATTGGAAGGAAAGATATAATAAAAGATTGGTGGCAAAATTTATGGTTTTTAAAAAGAGACCATTGGAAAGATATATTTATTTTTGTTTGTAGTTGAAAACCTTGTTAGGAAATAATAACCATTTTCCAACAAGGTTTTCAATAATGACTTGTGCCAATTAAAATGGAAAACAAACCCCAAGATGTTCTTTTTCCCTCAAATTTTATGTATTTTATTTTGAAATTTTCAACATGTAATGTTTATAAAAAAATAATAATATTTCTTTTGTTATGTTTACATTACAAGAAAACATGACTTTTCAAAAACTCCAACTTGATTGAATTGTGCACATTGACCAAGGGGATGGTTGTTTTGGTTAATGTTGGGCGAATATCATAATTTCATGATATCCACCGAGTTTGGTTTTCACAAAGTATGATACCCACTAGATAAGGTTTTTCCCAAAAAACATTTTAAATTTTTTACACTAGATAAAGGTATCAACATTTGTTTTTTAAAAATTAAATCGGTTTTGCAATGCTCATTTTCAAAAATCTGAAAACAATTGATTCTCCTTTGTCGACTCTCACAAATCGGGTATTATTATTATTAATTAGAAATTATTTTTTAGAATTTGAAATTAAAATTAAATAATTTTTTATTTTATTTTACTCTAACAATGAAAACATTATAAACAATGTTTTTTATAATAAAAAAGTAACCATCAATTTATTTATTGAACTTTTACACTTCAACAACTTCATCCCTTTCAAATTCCCCTTCAAATTTTTCTAACTCCTCTTCTAAGTCCATATCCCTTTCAAAGAATTCTAATAAATTAAATGCATCCTATTTTAGGATCATTAGGTCAATTTTTGTTGACGAAAATCAATTTCTTTAAATTTTCTGTTTGCAAATGACATCTTTTAATATTAATAAGAATTCCAACCAAAGAAAATATCCTTTATTTTTTATTTGCGATCCAATAATCCCCAAAATTTGTCAAACTAAAAATCCAACTACAGGAAACATTGCCTCATGTTTTTGCCACCATTGAAAAGGACATTTGATGTCCTTAACATTCAATTGATACCTCCTAAAAATCAAAAGCTCCCTCTTGACAAGTTTTTCTATTGGTTCACTTGTGTTTGCATTTTGTTCAAATATATCCAAACTGCAATCCTGAATAAAAATATTCTAATTAGAAAATTTTATTTCTAATTTCACCAAAGGATGCAAATGTTCATGACATTTGGCCAACATAGGACATGAGGATTTCCTATCATATTCTTCAACAAGAGTAACACCTTGCTCCTTTCCAACAAATGAATATATTATACAAAGGTTCTTATACTTAGGGTCTAACATTAAAAAAATCATATTATGGGTTTTCCTCTTACCATAAAAATGAGAGGAAAAAATCCAACACATTAATAACCTCCCTTCTAATGTTAGAAGCTAGTAAAGATAACTCGTCATTAATAATTGAATCATCATCCATTAGGCTTTCAAATGAAGGTAGACTTGATTTTCTTCTTGAAGTTTCAAACTCATGGAAATGGAAAAATGTAAAACACCATTAAAAAACCAATGTCCACATGAGTTATTAAGAACGCATGCAAAAATAACTAGGGAAAGACAATCAACAATAATTTGAAAAAATTACCATGTCAAAGGTGGAGGCACTCGACCAACGACTTTCACAATAGTTTATTTGTTATAACAAAACACAATGGCAAATTGAAATTGTAAAGCTTCTTGAAACATAATATTTATTAACAAATCTGAAAAGAAACAATAACAACTTGATTAATTATCTTATCAAATTTTTAACCATAAAAACTCTAAAGAGTTGAAATAATAATGAGTTTGAAAAAACTACCTTGCTTGATTAAAACGTTTAATTTTTTGCATTGAATTCCAATTTCAAGACAAGCCTTATTCCATTGATGTCTACCCTTCCCAAACTTCTAAGGCCAAACATTTCTAAAAATCTGTTTGGGTAGACTTGATAGAAACATTTTAAAATTTTCTACAAACTTTTTTTCTTAAGTGCCATATTGACATGCTTTCAAAAATGCATGTTCAAAACAAGTACCCTAGAAGCTCTCTTTTAACCCAAGATATTCACAATTTATAACAAACTTCAACGCACTAGTCATTACATCGAAATTAAATCTTTCATCTTCGACATAAGCAATAATTTATTTCCTTAAACCATACTTGTCCAACAATTTTGTCAAACTTTTGGCCAAAGCTTACCTTGTTGTTTTTATTATTTCAAATAAACTAATAAGCACATGTTTGGATTACCAATCATTATTTAGAAAATTAATCTAGGTTTTAAGAGCTACATACCTACATATTTACCTAGGACTTACTTACTTATTTACCTACCTACCTGGGTGGGTAGAAAAATAGACTTATTTATTTACCTAGATAGGTAGGTAGGTAGGCAAGCAAAAAACTAAATGCACTAAAGAATAGCCATGAAATTTTATTTTTTATATTATGTTTTGCCTTTAGGTTAAGTTTTTTTCAACTCATCCCAAAATGCCACATGTATTTTAATGTGAAAACATAAGAGAACAATCCTTTTTAATATAATTTGTAACATGGGATTCAAAGACAAAGCATATGGATTAAATCTATTAGTTGTTCATTAGTTGCAATTGAGTTGAAACTATAACATTTAAGCCCTCAAAGCAAGCCAAATAAGGGGGGGCTCCATTGTTTTTAACATTTAAACAAAACTTGAACCCCTTCTATTTGCATGTCTAGTGCATTAAAATAGTCAAAAGAAGAATAGAATTGAAAAAGTTATGGCCCATTAAAATAGAGGGGTCAAAAACACACAAAAAACCCACCAAATGTTACAAAAGGCAAGTTCCCAAACACACACAAAATTCCTTATATGTTGTTTTGTTATTGTTAGAATTCAAAGAGAATTTGTAAAACTTCAAGTGGTGTTCCTATAACACTTTAAGTCGTTTAAAATGAATAAGAAATAAGAAAGTTATGAGGTTTAAAAGTAAGAGGGGTCCAAAGAAAAAACCATGTTTTGTAAATTGGAAAGCTTATTATTTTTTCATTACTCATTTTCATTTACACTTCAAAGATGATTTCCAGAACTTGAAGTAACGTTCCCATAACATTTTAAACACTCAAAATGAAACACATATGATGGAAATATAAATAACTAATGAATATGTATCTTTATTAAATTATAAGTTTTATAGTCATAACATAATTGAATAATAATACTTTAGTAATGGCGCATTAGTGGCCATACTAATCATATCAATGAGAATCATAATCGAAAATTTGTTGCAAATGTATCGCATAATGGGTGGTGGAGATGTTTACACATGGCATAATCGCATGTATGTACATTGTACACTAGTTGCAACATAGTTGTTGTTTTAGTGACACATTTATAATAGTTCTAAAGTAGTTACCACATGTAACTATAATGCAATTCCTAAAAAATTTAAACATGGTTGATTACATATGTATGTATGACGTGTATAAATTACCATACAGAAGACCCATTTTCAACTCACTTGCAACTATAATACAATTAATTAATTTCTAACTTGTTAATTTATTTATTAATACATTGTATTTCTAAAAGGATAATTGCATAACAGTTGTATATGAATTGTTTTTTGAATTTTAGTTACAGGGTAGTGTGGTTTCAACGAACGTAATTTTTCATAGTGATAATTCATTTGTCTTTTCTACTAACCCTAGCATTATGTCTTGTGAAAATTACCTTCTGGAAGGGAAGTTTAATTTTAGACAAAAACAAATAATTAAACATTTGAACCACATATTCTCAACAAACTAATTAATAGGTAAATTATTTTTTATAATTAACAGACCAAGGTCCTTTAAAATTCGCTATGATACATCTTCATTTTTTTATGGTATTTTTGACAAAAAAAAATTTAGAGAATAACCCTCCAGATGGATTTTTAAATTTTTTTTACGGCTATTTTTCTTCGGTACCTTTCAATAGATTGTTCACTTCCTCTTCAAACTTTTGTGTTTAAGAGAAATTATTTTATTTGGTTTTGTAATAAGAAATCAATCATTTTTTCATTTGAGTTCTTGGATTTATTCTAATTACTGGATTTTGATAACATAATATACAACACATTATTTGTATGTTTACCGAATCAACTTCTACATTATCATTTACACAATAAAAACGCCAACATAAAGAAGTTATACCATGTGGTTTTTAGATTTTTCTTTGAACATGCAATTTTTTCAAGTTTTCTTTCAATATTTCTTCACTACCATGTTTTGGATTCATACTTGCTTCTGTTTGGACACTTGGGTTTTCCTCAAACCTATCTTCCAAAACTACATCATTCATACATGTTTCAATTGTTTCATTATTCCCACTTATCACGTTTTCATTTGTAGAAGATTGTTCCATTAGTAGTTTTCACAAGATTATGTCCAAAGATAATGCAAAAAAACTATTCTTCAACAAACTATGCAAACATTCTAATCAAAAGAAAAGAAAATAAAATAAAAAATGCATTTACAAGTAGATGGGTTTACGAGCAAATGCATTTACAAGCTTGTTGGTGTTGCTCCAAGCTCTTCCACTTGCACAAGAAAGTGAGGAGGGAGTACCAACTAACAAGGTAGAACAATAAGGCACGACAATGAGCAACAAGGCAACAAAACAACAATGTGGGGGGGTGGGGGGGGCAGGGGAGGGGGTAAGAGGCACTTGAAAAAGGCGAACAACAAGGCGTGATGGCAAGGCAACAAGGTCTAACAACTAGTAAGGTAGAATAACTAGGCACAATGGTAGGGTAACAATGCACAATGGTAGGGCAACGATGGTAGGGTAGTAAAACACAACAACAAGAATAACAAGGTGCAATAGTGAGGTGTAGCGAGGTGGGAGAACAACAAGGCGTGACAATGAGGTGCAATAAGGCACAAGAGTAGCAAGGCACAACAATGAAGTGTAGCAAGGCATGGGAGTAACAAGGTGTGAAAGCAAAAAAGGCATAGATCAACAAGGCACAAGAATAACAAGACACAAAAGCAAGACACAAGAGCAACAAGGTGCGAGAACAAACAAAGCGTAAGATTAAATAAGGCGTGAAAACAATAAGAGCAAGCAAGGCGAGAGAGCAGCAAGGTGTGAGAGCAAACAAGGTGAAAAAACAATAAGGTGTGAAAGCAAACAAGGAGCAAGAGCAACAAAGCACGAGAGCAAGTAAAGCAAAAGAGCAACAAGGTGCAAAAGCAAGGCAAAAGAGTAGCAAGGTGTGAGGCACAAAAATAACAAAGACAATGAGGCACAATAGCAAGTGCAGCAAGGCAACAAAAGTAAAAACCAAAAACAAAAATAACAACATAACAACAATGTTAAAAGAAAAAACAATGATAGTAAGGAAAGACAAGAAACAACACCCTTTTATCCAAATTTTTAAGGTTTGCAAAAAAGAATTGTTGCAATGTGATGGCTCCAACTTAACCCTAAGTTTTCATGGCAACTAAACCTTGGGACTTAGACTCGGGTAAAGAGTTAGACCTTATTTGGTTATGAGTTTTTATTAAAAAAAATTAATCTGATTTTCACATCTAGCTCTCATTTGTGTGAGAATTCATAGCCCAGTTTTCAATTAGGGCATCACTCAAGGTGATACCTTGAGCGGATCAAACCAAGATGCCTAGGGGTGTTTGTGATACCCACCCAACATTGGTTTTGACTAAAGGCCTGGGGCATGAAAGGCACAAGTTACTTTTAATTGAGACATTTGACTAAAGTGACATTTTTGACCATGTGACAAAATAAACATCTGGTCAAAAAGGCTAGACGTCTATCAAGATGACCAAAGCTTAGTCAAATTGACCATACTTAATGGCAATCATGATTTACAATTAATCAAATTAATCATTTTTATTTGACACTTAGTCAAATCAACCATAATAATTTGATTATTTAACCTACAAGTTTATTTTACATAAAGTACATACCAAATCTAAGTTTATAGTTAATAAGCCCTAGGTTCAACATATTACACCTAGTAGCTACTTACATGCTACCTTTAAACACATGTAAGTACTTAAACTTAGTACATTAATTAGTTAATATTTAATAATTGATAATTAATACTCAATCATTTATGATTAATATTTTATATAACTAATTAATCACTAAATAAATGTTAATTAATAACCAATATTAGTTTATCCATAAACTTGTTAATTGATTAATTATTATTATTGAATTATCATTTTTATCTAAATTTTTGATTAATATTTGATAGTAATTTATTATAATTAATATTAGTATAATTGTAAATAATTATTGATGAGTGATCATTTTAAACCAATTTTTTAGTTAATAATAATTTATTTTATATTAATTGGTAATTATTAATTCACAATAAATAATCAATAATGAATAAATAGTATTAAATAACCAATAATCAGTAATTAATAATTTATTATTATTATTCATTTTAAATATTCAATAATCAGCCATTTATATTGAATCATTATTAATAAATAATAAATATTTTATATTTAATAATTCCTAGGAAATAATCAATTATGAATCATTGATATTGTTTATTTATTTATAATTTATAATAATTCATCAATCATTTATAATTATTTTTATTAATTACCTATAGGTAGTCTATGTTATTAGTTAGGTTACTAGTTTAACTTGGACCACTTAAGCTTTGTAGTTATGTAGCCTAGTTTAAGCCACCGAGGCTTACAAGGTAGGTATGTATCTAATGTAAGCTACACCACCTAGGCCTATTAGGTAGGTAGCTTCACTTATTAGGTAGGTAGTTTAAGCCTAGATCTACTTAATAAGCTAGACTACCTATTTAATATGCTTAGGCTAAGTTTATTAATAGGTTAGTAGTTACCTACATAACCTAATAAATAACATAGGCATATATAATTTACTAGGTAGGTATAAACATAAACTTAGTAAATACCTATAAAGCTTAATAGACTATAACCTACATGTTATCTAAGTACATGCATTTATTGATAGGTACTTCCAACCTACTTAAACTACCCTACCTATAACCTACCTATTTATGTAAGTAATGTAAAAAACTTCAAGTTCATTTAAATACAATGTTGAAAAAAAATTCATGGAAGTTGATTACAATATATTGGTCTAAAATCATGTTCATTACAAATATATTGTCCAAGAAAATCACCTTATGGGGTGGTGATGCAATGATTAGGAACTTTGACTCCTCAATGTGAAGGTGAAGAGTTCAAATGCCCACACTTGCAACCTATGCTACCTTGGCTACTTAAGTGATCTAATTATGTGACTTAGGTTGCAAAAGCTACTAGACCACTTAACTTAAACTATTTGGCCTAACTTAAAAGTTTAACCTAAAGGGCTTGGCTTAACTTAAGTGGTTTGGTCTAACCTAAATTGTTAAAATGGGTGGCTTAGCTTAAGCCTAGGACATAAGGTTAGTAGGTAAATAAATAAATAAAAATTTGGCATTAATTATTAGGTTTATTAATTAGGTAGTTATACAAGGTAATTAATTAATAAATATTCTAATTTTAATTTTAAATAAAATAATTTAAATAATATATATATTTTGTTGTTGCCCAAATTATATTATTGTCAACCTTGGTTCAATAAAAAAAAACCCAGTTAAAAAAACCAACCAAAAGAATTAGTCAAAATAGTTGAATCCAAATCAACTTGCCCAAAATGGCACTTTGGTCAAGTTGGACATGAGGGCAAAAAACCATATGGGGGGTTTTTTTTACCAAAATACCAGGTAAAAAAAGCTGTGATTTGTTATAATATTATGGGACAATCTAACGTGTTTAAATTATCAAAATCTTAAGTTCTTGAACTTTAAGGTCTACAATCCAAACCCAACAGGCAAAAACTTGCAAATTCTTAATTTATAATAAGTATAAAAATTTCAATAGAAATAATAAATCATTTTGAAAAAAATTGAAAAAATTATGCCGAAGTTGTTCATGTATTAATAGTATGCAATATGTACCCTAAACTTAAACCCATGGATTGGTAACAAGGATTGAACCTTGTTATTCACACTTAAAAATTATCTTTGCCAATCAACAACCACACGACTTTATAATTTATAGTGTTAAAAAACTAATTTCTTGTGACCCTAATTTTGAATTTGTGATAAAAATTGAGGTCCAATACAAAAAAAAAAAAGAAAAAAAAGAAAAAAAGGCTAGGAATAAACTAAAACAAAAGATGCACCCAAACACTCCCTTTGTGAAAAGAAAAGATGAGGGAATGTGGAGTTTCGAAATGTCCCATAACTTTGAAACAAAGTTTGAAGGATCAATCAAACCTTATCCAATTTGAAAATGATTTGTAATGGGAGTTATAGTCAAGAAAATGATTAAGAATTAAGTAACAAAATGACTCCCAACTACTATTCTGATCATTTTAAGTATCAAATTGCTTTCAAATTATGAGATGTTAGCTCTTTGAAAAGATTTTAATGAAAGGTACAAGATAATGTAGTTGCATTCTAAAACAAACATTTGTTTAAGGGAGTTAAGATGTTCTAAAAATTTGAAACGATATGCATCAAAGTTAAGACAAAGATATAAGAAAAGAACTATATCTTATTAAGATGAGGAGCTTGACAATGAATATGAACTAAAAGATGTTATTGATAAAACAAATCATAATACAAAGTTAGACTTGACATGGAAGTGGAATACATAGATTGTAACTTATGTTAATTATATTGAGAGGTGGTGCTCTTGGGAACTATATTTATATTAACCCATAGAACCTTCTAAAAGTTCATCAACATTCTAGAAAGTTTTATCAATTAAACCTTTTAAAAGCTTATGCAAACTAGGCCTTTAAAAAGTTTTGATCAACTAATTTTTCTAGATGTTTCCATCATCTAATCTTGTAATATTTTCGTCAATTAATCTTTTTATAAACATCTTCAACTAAGCTTTATAAGGTTTCCAACTAATATTTATAAAAAAATTTGTCATCCAATTTTTCAAAAACTTCCGCTAACTAATCCTCTAGAAGTTTTCACCAACTAATCTTTTTAGAAGTTTTCATCATCTAATATTATTAAAGCTTCTACCAACTAGTCCATAAAAAAAAATCACCGATTAATCTTCTAGAAGCTTATATCAACTATATTTATAAAAGCTTCTACCAATCATATTTAAAAATATATATAATCCTTATATCTTTTAAAAAAATTATTTTAATATGTTTAGTGTTTGTGACACAATGACATTGTGTGTCCCAATTTTGGAAGTCCATTTTGGAACTTTAAAAAATTCAGCTATTTCAATTCAATCTTATAAACAATGCCAAAATATATTATAGAATAGAAGGTGAGGCTAAGGCAAGATGTGACACAATTTGATTTCACTTGCACTAACCACTTGCATTATCTATCTTGTGTAATGAATTAATAGTAGTGCCTATGAATATTACTTTGTTTTAGTCTAATCCCAAAGCCTTAACACATTCATATTTTCTTAATACATGTAGCTCAAGAATGTTCCCCAAGTTATTGTTTTTTTTTAACATCACTTCAAAGAATTAAAATTAATGCCTTGGATGAGCCTATAAGCATGTTATAATATAACATGTTTAATTCTAATAATTTTACAAATCTCAATTTGAATTCATTACAAATTGAAAGTCATTAATTTAATTGAATTAGTCAAAAGAGACATGTCACTTCAACAATTAAAAGGGTTTTACTCAAATTGCAATCAAATTGAACAAATTGAAAAGTTGTGATTTGTTGTCAAGAATGTTTTTATTAGATGGATGACATGTTAATTTCAAGATTTTTTTTAAAAAATTTAAAACCTATTTATTCCAAGGTTGAGTTCAAAACCAAATCCAATTTTTAAGGTTTTTTAAAATGAAAGAAAAAGCTTGTGAATTGATTATAACATCCTTTTGTGTTATAGTTGCAATCTTTTTGGGTGATTGGTATAAAATGTGTACACACACCAAACAAACAAACACACATTTAAACACATGCATGCTCCATCCATGATCAACATTGAATTTTGAACAATTGATTTATGTCATTGAGAACTTCTCTTTGGTCCATTGTCTCCAAGAAAAAATAAAAAAATAAAAAACTAAAACAAGATTTTAAAATATTTGATGGAAAATATATCCCTTTTCCATCAAATGCAAATGCATCATTATAATTTCATATTTCCAATTCCAAAACATGGATTTTGAATAATGTTTCATGTGACCACCAAAACCAATATCCATTTAGCTCTTGAAATGAGTATAACTTTTTTTTATAGAAAAAATCCAAGTTTCATTCTTGGCAAGTTCAATTTTATTTTTGTTTTCTAAAACTAATTTCTTTTCTTCAAGAGCCGTTTTAGGTGCAAAAAAATTATTATAGGTTTCTATCATCTCTCAAGGCTCATAAGTAGCATCTTCATTGTCAGCATTGATATATCATGGATAATTTTGTAGAACGTATTGTGAGCCCAAAATTGAACATCAAGTTTTTTTGGGGTTTTACCAAGATGAATGACAAAACTTGAAAATCATGCATGATGTGGAAAGAAGAGAAGCACAAATAAAAATCCTAAAGCATGTTCACTAACCAAATGGTAGAATTGTAACTTCTTTTGAACAAAGGTGCAACAATTTCACAAATTCAAAATCTTCATGAAAATCAACAAAGTTAGCACTTCCAACACAATAGATGCAAGAACTCAAAGGAGTTTAATAAACAATGGAAATCATTCAAGAATACTCCAACATCCAAAACCTCTAAATGACATTTTTGAATGACTCAATTCACAAAAACTTTTGCAAGTGACAAGACAAAAAAAGTAAAGATGTTGAACCTAGACCTAAACACACCTTAAAGAGAAATGCCAAATTTTACACTCTCAAAGCTACATTTGCGATAAAAGAAAGAAAGAAAAGCTTGATGTCAATGTTGACATTATAAATAAATAAATAAACTTTATGTCAATGATGTGGAGGATGGATAGTCGAAATATTTTTGCCTTCAAAAAGATCATGACAAAAGAAATGAAAGAAATGTTTCTATAAACAAAACACACATCAAATGCATTCATGAGACCAATGAAGGACCTCCTTCATCATTGTTGCCAAGCCATTTGAATCTTTCACACATTGATTTCATATTTCCCAACTTCCTTGTTCAAGATAGCTTCATATTCCTCGAAACCCTATAAACTTGGGACCCTAATCCCTACCTATACCTAACACCCAAGCCTTAAAAATAAAAATAAAAACCTTAAAACCCACAAGCTAGGTCTTAGGCCAGATCTATTTGACCCTAGTTTTAGGTTGGACCCATGGTGGGTTTTAGAGATATTGTTTGTCACAATGCAAGGCTTGTGTTGGATTTTCCCACACCTAGAATTGACAAGTTGAGTTTTAAAAACTGAACCTAGACCTAAACCTAGCTGAAACCTTGTACTGGACCAACATGAGTTCAAACCAACAGCTTTTTTATTGGGAAAAGTTCACAAAAAAAAAGATTTTATAACAAAATATGAAAATGAAACAATTTTGCAAGGTTTCCATTGCTTGAAGTGGGGAAAAAAGAGCAAAAAAGTCATATTTATATATATTTGATTTTTGGTGTGTAACCATAAGTAAAAAAGTTTGATTTGAAAATTTTATGATTCAAATCTCGGTTTAGCCCAATTTGGCTAAATCTTCCTAATGATGATTGCCAAATTTTCTTCATCTTCCTATGGACGATCACCACTTAGGCTTACATTAAATAATTCCTTTGAAAAAAACACTGGTTCAAATGTTCAAACATCCCTTTATCACATAACAACATCACACAAGGTAATAATTCGATTTTGATCAGCTCAACCTCCAACATACATTACTTAGGGTAAAGACTAGAGACACCACCACCATATACCATATGGTTGTCTGAAAAAAAATTTAACATTTATCTCAAAAACTTTGGCATCAAAAATTGGATAGGACATAATAATAATTTTAAAAAGTAAATAAATAAATAAAGGAAAAACACCCGGCAAGGGAACAAGAGAAGATGCACTATGGAGGCAACTCAACTTAAAGCTATAACAAATCATAATGTGAGATACATGTAGTGTAGTCCCACTAAGTAATGTGTGTGTGTGTGTGTGTATATATATATATATAAGCACCTTATATGATGTATGATGTACAACATTGGGGATTAATGTCTTCTTGTGGTAGCCTATAGAAGGGTGTATAACATGGCTTAACTTTCAGCTAGGCCTAGGAACTTGAGACCAAGGGGTTTGATAGAGAGTGGGGTCCTTGGATTTATAACTAAGACAATTTCACATCCTTACTTGGGTTAGCATAAGGCATCTGGACCCCAAATTTTCAAATATGTTATCATTTTCTTGCTCAAAATTGTTTTGTAACTTGGTACTTGCCAGAGTTTTTTTTCTTGGGGGGGGGGTCAATTTTATTATGTAATCAAAATGGCAATCAACCATAGGAAGATTTAGCCAAATTTTTAATTTAAAAATTATGAAATTAAATAAATTAAAAACATAATTCTATAAATTTGGCTACCTACTTGAACCAAATATAGAAACCTGAATTTTTTTCTTTTTTTTTCCCTCAAATTTTGGTGATTGAAAATCTCAAAAAATCACTTCATTTTACAATTTAAACTTCTTATTGGACAAAATTTTGCAAGTGAAAAAAGTTCTGGTACTTGCACTTATGTCAAGAGTCCCTCCAAGGTTGCAGCTATGGTGGGCTTTTCAACTTTGATTGCAAAAGCATACTGTAAGCTCCCTTCAAATTGAAGGCCACATTGTTGTAAGCTCCCTATACCAAGGGCCAGGGTATAGGGAGATATAGGTATAGGGGGACTTACAATCATAATAACCAATATGGGGAGTCTTACCCATCATCATAACCTGTTGAACATTTCCAGCTTTCAAGGGCCCCTTATGGGTCAAGAACACTCATACCCACAAAGCCGAATTTTCCGAAGTCCTCTTGTGGATGATTGCTAAATCACCTAGATTACAAAATTTAAAAGAAAAACCCTGATTTTACGTTATAAAAGAAATGTTTTCCATTTTTTTTCTCAATTTTTTTTCATAATATAGAAAATTTCACCACCAAAAAAAAAACTAGGTCCTTTGATATTTACATTAATTTGATTTAGTTAAAAACATAATTTCATTTCAAATTTCTTATTTGCTTTATACATGATATTTTTTAATTCCTTAGAAGTGTAATGTTCTTGCTCACAGGGCAAACATCAAAACATATTAAAAATCCCTCCCCTCCACCTCTCTTCTCTTTCTTTTTTTTCCTCTTATATTTCCATACAATTCCCAAAAAGTTCATCATTATTGTGCCTTTTCATGCCATGTACATTGCATTGGAAAAATGGGATAAGAAAATAGGTTTGAAAAAGGTAGGTTATTAAATTATTTTTGAATAAATAACATCAACATGAAAAGGCACATCTTAATTTGCTTTTTCATGTAGGTGGATGGAAGGAATGAGTGAGGTAGTTAGGTTTGGAAGAGGTCAGCTTGACCAACACAAACAGACACAGTTATTTTTATTTTATAAATTGAAAAAATTAAAAACACAATAAATAAAGATTGCATAGCAGAGAAATAAAATGAAACCCACAAGGCAGAAAATCTTTGAAATACAGTAGAGTTTTTCGTAAAGTTATCATGTCTTTGGGCCTGCTTTCACCCCCCTATCCCCTCTTTCAGCGGTATCCACAAAGTAAGGAAATTTTATGACAACTCAGTATATAATGATGAAACTCAGCATTTAATGCACAAGGTTTGAAAGTAATTATAGTAATTGTACAGGTAGGAGCAATGAAAACATATGTAGGAGGAGGGGAGGCGCTCAGGAAAAAGGAAAGACAGGATTCACTCACTCCACCACCCAAATTGGTGGAAAAACTAGTTTGTGTCCCAGTCATTTTGCGTTGTAAAATTTTCATTCCCAGTAACCCATTTGATGAGCCAGTATGCTGAAACTGGCCGTTCTCGGCCCCTATTAGGAAGACTTTACACATAACTCTAGCATGTGGAATACCAAATCATTTCAATCCCTAGTTTCTGAGCTAGTTATGATGTTAAGGTGTTACATAAGTAAATTCATCCTTCTGACAAGGACTATGTAGCCTATAAGGTGAGTTTTCTTAGCAACTTTATAGTCTTCCTGGTCTCTGGTCCCTACCAATGTGTTGAATGCTTCATCTTTGATGCAGATTGAAAATTATTGCAGGACTTCTGTTTGTGAACCCAAGATCCAGGTGTTTCGAGCAATTTAAAATTAGCTATCTTTGCATGGATGAAAGTTTCAAACATAGGTGGATCAGCATAAGTACACTATTTCAGGCCATCAATTCAATTAGCACCAAGTGGCCCATCTGCTAATAACACACACATTTTAAGAAAGTTCAAGCTTTACCTACCAATGTCCAGAAGTACTTCTTTAAGTGGGTGTCGTTGCATCCATCATCCAAATTCAAAACAACATTTTGTCGACTATTTACCATCAAAGTTGCCTAATTCTCTCTGACTTTCACAAAGTTCAACTCATATATATGATAACTATGAGCATTGAGTACAACTGATCATTAAAACTCAAACTCTTAAGTTGTGGCTGTGAACATGAAGCAATGCTGCAAATTGCAATAGCAGTTGAGATTCAAAGTGGTTGTTTGTTCTTTTTTCTTTCAGGAACATAACAACTGACTAGAAGTCACTGGATTGACAAGTTGTTGACAAGTAGCAATTGCTCTTGTGGACTCCTCCAAGAGAGGGTCTCTATTTCATGCATTTCTCAGAGAGGTCACAACCTGAAAAGAAATCAAAAAGTAAAAGAATCGGAAAAGAACATAATCAGAGAACCACCCAACACTGGAAAATACAAGTGTTGTTAGACCAGTGGGTATCAACATTGGTATCAAGGACCCTACCAGCCTGGTATCACATCCGATAATATCAGCCTCATACCTATACCAGCTTGGTAGGGATCTGATGTAATATCAGGTATATAAATATATATATACCTGCTGACACCAATTTCCATACTGGGTTGATAGTTTATAGTTTATACCGGCCTCATACCAAGGAAAAATCATTCTTGGACCCAAACCCAATACAAGGACAAGGCAATTGGTATACCATCCAGTACCAGGACTGGTAAGTTTAAAAGTCAATACCAGACCAACACTAGAAGATACCTGCCAGCTTTTAGGGTTTGAATCCTGGCACTATCAATTGGTATACTAATAGTTGTGTCCTAGACTAAGAAGTAAAGCACTGCCTGGATTTTCAGCTCCCTCACCTGCATGAAGAAACCTGTTTTCAGCAGCAAGTGGGATCTGCTGCCATGGAAGGTACCAGCCAGCCTATCACTATTTCTTAACTGTGAACAAATCCCAGCTCTGCTTTACATAGGAAAAGGATCCGAGTACAGGCCCTTCTCCTATACCAAAGATTTTGGCATATTTTTACAAATATGTCATTACTGTGAGCAGACCTGAGCACTTGGTAGATATTGCAAGATCTGCACATATGCCCAAAACTCTCTGGTCTTAGACTTATTCATTATTAATCAATCCATAAGCCAGGTTATGCTAATCAACATATTTCCATTATTGACAGCAAATCTTTCATTTTTGGCCTGAAGAAAAAGATTTATCTAAGGCTAGAAGTTAAAACAGGTTGGACAACATAATCCATAATCCATCTGATAGTTCATCTATATTATGAGCAGGTGGAAAATCATTGTAAACAGTATTCACCACTTTGCCTTCAGTTTCTGGAACTAAGTCCAGGTTGTCTTCATATTAGCAACTTGTAGAGCAGCTTCACCATTTATACCCCCTACTTGGTATGGACTATATAACCAGGCGAGAGCCCCTAGTCAAGGCGCAGTTTCATGATAACCAGCCATGTACTTCAACCATTCATGGTGACCAATATGCTCGAGTTGGATTACCGTGTATGCTCCAGTTGGTTACTGGACATAACTGATTGTCTAGGAGGGTTAACTTGTAGGTTATGGAACATAGAAGAGATGAGTCATCAGGTTCAGCCAGCGAGCAAAGCAGGAACACACAAAATAGCATTAGGAAGGTATGAAAGTGTCAAAAGGCAACAAAATATGTTATATAATAGGGGAGCTCTTCTCCAATCGCATGCTGTGACCTTAGTGAAAAACTTTTTGCAATCAGTTATGAGTGAAACTTATGGTTCATCTCCTTCTGAGAAATGCACTAGTCATTCCCCTATTTCTCTCTCTCTCTCTCTCTCTCTCTCTCTCTCAGAAGTTTATTTTTGCCATGTCCAACATACAGGGGTTAATTATCACCCCATCCCCACTCACCTACACACTAAAAATTGGACAGTATAATGGAAGAGATTATTCAAATGTTGCCACTTTGAGGAGTTGTTATGGTTGGGTAATCAAAAACAGTAGTTCGCTGCTGATTACTACCAGGCCAGTTCATTGTAAAGAGTCTAAGCATCTAAGAGTAGTATTTTAGGATGCAGATATCAAGTGGAGTCAAGTAATATAAGATCTTGAGTAGACATGAGTATCGATCAGAGGCAAGGAGGAAACAGGCACATGATAGATCACACAACTTTTACAGCAAAACCAAGGAATGTAGCAAAGCAAGATTGCTGTTCAGTAACCTTGCTCATCCACTGGTGCAATATATTGCTCATCTTTGCAACATTGGCCTCATCCAATTACATAATCTCATGGGATTAGGGCGTGATTGCAAGATTGCTCAATCTTGCTCAAGCACAAAAGATAAAGAAAATGCAATATTACATCTGGTTCATAAACATGTTTTAACCAACAGTGGACAACACTGTGATTGCTTGAACATGTTACTGTTAAATCGATTAGATGACATTTCCAATTACATAATCTCATCATCAATGAGGTGGGTTACTGGACAGAACATCTACAGAAGTGCTAAGGATGTCATTTGGAAGTTGAAAACCTAATCAACCTCCTCTATCTTGGGTCCAGCACCACCACCACCACCATGTCATTTGGAAGTTGAAAACCTAATCAACCTCCTCTATCTTGGGTCCAGCACCACCACCGCCACCACTTGATGGTGTATCTTCATCAAAATTGCCATATGGAGAAGGCCCACCTGCAGCTCCAGCTCCTCCTTGGTACATCCGAGCAATGATCGGATTGCAAGTATTCTCAAGCTCCTTCAATTTATCATCAAATTCATCACTTTCTGCCAGCTGGTTTTGATCCAGCCACTGAATGGCAGCATCAATAGCATCTTCAATCTTCTTCTTATCAGCTGGATCAAGATTGCCAGCAATCTTCTCATCCTTAATGGTGTTCCGCATGTTGTATGCATAATTCTCCAATGCATTTTTGGATTCAATTTTCTTCCTGTGATCCTCATCTTCACTCTTGTACTTCTCTGCTTCCTGAACCATCTTCTCAATCTCATCTTTGCTTAACCTTCCCTTGTCATTGGTAATGGTGATCTTGTTTTTCTGGCCTGTGGTCTTGTCTTCTGCCGAGACATTCAGAATGCCATTCGCATCGATGTCAAAACATACAGTGATCTGTGGAACACCCCGGGGAGCTGGAGGAATTCCAGACAGCTCAAACTTGCCAAGAAGGTTGTTGTCACGAGTCCTGGAACGCTCTCCCTCAAACACTTGGATCAACACTCCAGGTTGGTTGTCTGAGTATGTAGAAAACACTTGCTCCTTCTTTGTCGGGATGGTTGTGTTCCTGGGTATGAGAGTGGTCATGACTCCACCTGCTGTCTCAAGCCCTAGAGACAAGGGAGTCACATCTAGCAATAAAAGATCTTGCACCTTCTCGTTTCCTTCACCGCTGAGGATGGCAGCTTGTACTGCAGCACCATAAGCAACAGCTTCATCTGGATTGATGCTCTTACAAAGCTCCTTCCCATTGAAGAAATCTTGAAGCAGCTGCTGCACTTTGGGAATGCGAGTAGAGCCTCCCACCAAGACAACATCATGGATGGAGCTTTTGTCCATCTTGGCATCCCTCAGGCATTTCTCCACAGGCTCCATGCACTTCCGGAACATGTCCATGTTCAGCTCTTCAAATCTGGCACGAGTAATGGTAGAGTAGAAGTCAACGCCTTCATATAAGGAATCGATTTCAATGGTCGTTTGTGCTGTGGATGACAGAGTGCGCTTCGCCCTCTCTGCTGCAGTCCTCAGTCGTCGAAGAGCTCTCGGATTGCCAGTGATGTCTTTCTTGTATTTCCTCTTAAACTCCTGCACGAAATGGTTCACCATCCTGTTGTCGAAATCTTCACCTCCTAGATGCGTGTCACCAGCTGTTGCCTTCACTTCGAAAATGCCTTCCTCGATAGTAAGCAAGGAGACATCAAAAGTGCCGCCTCCAAGGTCAAAGATCAACACATTCTTCTCCCCGACGCTGGTTGCCTTCTTGTCGAGACCGTAAGCGATGGCAGCTGCTGTTGGCTCGTTGATGATTCTCATCACATTCAAGCCAGCGATGACTCCCGCATCCTTAGTCGCTTGTCTCTGGGAGTCGTTGAAATAGGCAGGGACAGTGATGACCGCGTTCTTGATGGTAGTGCCAAGGTACGCTTCCGCAATTTCCTTCATCTTGATGAGAACCATTGATGAGATTTCTTCAGCAGCAAATCGCTTCTCTTCTCCCTTGTGCTGAACACAAATCATCGGTTTGTCCCCCGGTCCTGCTACGACCTTGAAAGGCCATAGCTTAATGTCGCTCTGTACTGACGCATCGGTATAGCGCCTTCCGATCAACCTCTTCGCATCTGCATGCAAATCCAAAAAACACGAACATGTTAATTCCAAACATATAACGAAGCTTAGCGAGAACACTTCCGAGAAACGAAGAATGCGTAGCCTTCTTAAACCGATCCACCTAGAATCAAACAAATAGATCACTAATCCAACAGATATCTCATTTCGAGATGCACATGGAGCAGAAACAGAGACGGAAAAAGAGGTTCTGGATTCTCACGTAGCATCAAACACTCTACAATCCTACTTCTTCACTTTACCGAGAAAATGTGCGATTCTCGAAATGAATCACACTGACGCCACATGCTAACCAACGAACAACGCAATGACAAACCAGATTGCAAACCAATCAAACTTCTTTCTACCGGAGCAGCCTCAAGAAAACTGGAAAAACAAGAGCAGTAGAGAAGATTAGATTATTAGTATTACCGAAGACAGTATTGATCGGGTTCATGGCCACTTGATTCTTCGCGGCGTCGCCAATGAGCCGCTCCGTGTCCGTGAATGCCACATAGCTGGGAGTAGTACGATTACCCTGATCGTTGGCAACGATTTCCACACGATCGTGCTGCCATACTCCCACACAACTATAGGTGGTTCCTAAATCTATGCCAATTGCTGGTCCCTCTCCCTTCCCTGCCATCGCTACTATTACTCAACAACGACAGCCACAAATTGATCCCCGCAAAAACTCTAATCTGAAACACCGCAATAGCCTAATGAATTGTCTTCAAGCCCAGCAAAATAATACTGTCAACACAAAGGTTTTTTTTGTGACACGAGCGAGAATTGGACACAATCAGAAATGGAAAAGACAGTAGAGAGAGAGTTTGTGTGTGTACAGACATGCGAGGGTTGAGTTCCGAGCTCTCTTTGTAGCCTTGGCGTTGCGGTGCTAACCCATGTTGTGACCACGGGTTCCACTCGCGGTTAAGCCTTTCCAGAATGTTCGTCCAGAACGACACTGACTGACCGTTTGGTGTCCAGAGCTTTAGAGAAAGTTCCAGAACATGGCCGACTGGAATGGAGCCATATTTTTTTCTTTTTCTGAAAAAAAAAATCGGGCTGCATTTTATTTCTCCCGCTGGCCAGGGTTTTCTTTTTCTTCAATCTTGTGATATCGAAAGTCTCGCGAAAATTTCCCCCAAAAATAGCAAAAATAGTCGAATTTTCACTAGAAACCCCTCCAAAAAAATCCAACTTTTTTTCTCAACTTTTTTTAGTAAAAAAAGGACTAAATTTATCCCTCAAAAAAATCAATTGGGAGGGGCGCGGGGTAGTTGGGGGGGGGGGGGGGGGGGGGGTTTTCTCTTTTTTGCGACAAAAAAATTTTGTTCTCCCAACCAAGACTTTTTTTGGAGAAAAGGGTGTTT